>FLOH01000306.1_pt1 | contig 119850 bp, 108 predicted proteins | sample 756751 | NCBI WGS metagenome assembly FLOH01 (sample SAMEA4026879, study PRJEB14308) | marine metagenome | biome: coastal water; material: water | depth 74 m
GATTTGCACGTCGTCGTCGATCTCAATCCAAAAACGGTCGGCCTCTTCGCCGGTGATGAAGCCGTAGATGCCCGAGTTCATGATCACTTCATCGCCAACGCCGAGCGACGACTGGATTCTGGCCTGGTCTTTCATCCGCTTGCGCTGAGGGCGAATCAGCAGGAAATACATAGCGAATGGGATCAGTAGCAGGATCAGCAACTGGGCGACACCGCCGCCACTGCTCGAGTCGTCCTGGGCGAGAAGTGAGAGTGCATACATAGCGGGTCGCAAGCGTAGCGATCTCAGGCCCAGACCGACAGGATGTCTGCACGGAGACTCTCGAACGAGCCGTCGATGATCGCCGACCGCATGCGGTTCATGAGGTCGATCGTCCAGGCCAGATTGTGCAGACTGACCAGACGCGAGCCCGTCGGTTCACCAACCTTGAACAGGTGTCGCAGATAGCCGCGACTGTGACGGCGGCACACCATGCACGAACAGGACGCGTCGACGGGTTCGTCAACCAGCGCGAACTCACTGCGCTTGAGGTTGAGCCGGCCTTGGCTGGTGAGCGCCGTGCCGTGACGTCCTAGGCGGGTCTGCATGACGCAGTCAAACTGATCGACGCCAAGGTTGACCGCTTCAACCATTGAGGCCGGGTCGCCGACACCCATCAGATAGCGAGGACGGTTGGCAGGCAGGTATTCGAGCGCCGCTGCAAGAGCTGGCAGCATTTCTGTGCGTGTCTCCCCCACCGACAGCCCGCCGATCCCGTAGCCGTCGAAGTCGAGCGCCACGGTCCGCTGGGCACTCTCGGCGCGCATCGCCTCGCTGATGCCGCCTTGCACGATGCCGAACAGCGCCTGATCTGGACGCGTATGGGTACGTCGCGCCAGCGCAGCCCACGCCGATGTGCGTTCGACCGCCAGGCGGACAACATCGGAAGAGCTCGGGAGCGGCGGGCAAACGTCGAGAACCATCTGGATGTCGGCCCCGAGCAGTTGCTGAGTCTCAACTGCCAACTGCGGTGTGAACCGGTGCCTACTGCCGTCGTATGTGCTGGCGAATGTAACACCCTCGTCATCGACCTTCGGCTCCAGTGAGAACACCTGAAACCCGCCCGAGTCTGTAAGTGTCAGCCCGTCCCAGCCGGCGAACTTGGCCAGCCCCCCGAGTTGGGCGACGGTCTCGGCGCCGGGCCGCAACATCAGGTGGTAGGTGTTACCCAGCACGATCTGTGCACCGACAGCTTCATAGTCGTCCGCACTTAGGTGCTTGATCGCCCCGCGCGTGCCGACCGGCATGAACAGCGGTGTCGTGTACGACCCAGTCGCCGTGTTGGCGACGCCGGCGCGAGCTGCGCCATCGGTCGCCACGGTTTCGAACTCGACAGGATGCACGTCGAGCGAGGTTAGCCACGGTCGAGCAGCATGGCGTCGCCGAAGCTGAGGAACCGGTAGTCGGTTCGCAGAGCCGTTTCGTAGAGCGTTCGCCAGCGATCACCGACGAAGGCGTCGATCATCATCAGCAGCGTCGTGCGCGGCATATGGAAGTTGGTCATCAGCAAATCGACAATCTTCCAGTCGAAGCCGCGGTGGATGAAGATGTCGGTGCGTCCCTGCAACTCGCCGTGGGCGGCAGCCGACTCGAGCGCCCGCACCGATGTCGTGCCGACTGCGACCACCCGTTTGGCTTCCCGACATCGGAGCATGGTCTGCTCGGGGACCCGGTAACGCTCGGTGTGCATGCGGTGCGCCAGCGGATCATCCTCGGTGATCGGGCGGAACGTGTCGAGCCCGACAACCAGCTCGACCTTGGCGACTTCGACACCGCCCTTCGCCAGTCGGCCAAGCAGTTTGTCGGTGAAGTGCAATCCGGCAGTCGGCGCCGCCGCGCTGCCAGGATGGCGGGCGTAGATCGTTTGGTAACGATCTGGATCGGAGAGCCGTTCGGTGATGTAAGGCGGGAGCGGCATCTCGCCATGCTCGGCGAGCATTTCGAGCGAGTCGACCGACCCGAGCAGCGTGACCATGAACGTGTCACCGGCTTGTGTGCGGTCCCCGATCACCACCACCGGAGTGCCATTAGGGGCGAACAACACCTCACCTGGCTTGAGCTTGCGGGCAGGCCGAACGAGCGCCTCCCAGAGTCTGCGTTCGCCGTCGAGCGGCTCGAGCATTAGAACTTCCGCTTTCCCACCGGTCGCCCGTAACAACGCCAGCCGAGCCGGGATCACTTTCGTCTCGTTGACAACCAGCAGATCACCTGGCATGAGGATTTCGGGGAGCTCGTTGACATGCCGGTGTTGGGGCGCCTGACTTCCGCGATCGACCAGCAGCCGTGCAGAATCGCGGGGAGCAATTGGAGTCTGGGCGATCCGCTCCGGCGCAAGCTCATAGTCGAAGTCGGCGAGCCGCATAGCTCACCAGGCTACGGGGAGGGCGGGATGTCGCACAGTGTGCGATCATGCCCGGCATGAGTGATCCGACAACTGTTCAGGTCGCCTGCGAGGGCGGCGAAATGGCGATCCACGTGTGGGCCCCCGATTCGGGCTCTGGCCCTGCAATCTTGCTGCTGCAAGAGATCTTCGGCGTCGGTCCGTACGTCAAGGCGGTGGCGGCACGGCTGGCCGACGCCGGCTATGTGGTTGGGGCTCCCGACGTGTTTTGGCGGTTCGCACCCGGTTGGGAGTCCAGCCATGATCAAGAGGGCCTCACCGCCTCGCTCGAGCAGGCCGGCAAGCTCGACCCACCGACGGCCGTCGGTGACTGCGTTGCAGCCCTCAATGCGCTGCGTGCCGTCGACGGGGCCACCGGAATTCCCGCCGTCATGGGCTTCTGCCTTGGCGGCACTCTGGCCTGGGGAATCGCCGTGGCCGGCGAGCCGTCGGCATGTGTGAGCTACTACGGATCCGGGGTGGCGTCGATGCTCGGGGGCATCGACAGCGTCAGTTGCCCAACGCTGTTCCACTTCGGCAACGACGACCCGTTCATTCCAAACGAGGGCGTGGCAGCGATCAACACAGCGATCGACGGACGTTCGGGCTTCGTGCTGAACGTCGAGAACGCCGGGCACGCCTTCGACAACCACGAGAGCGAGATGTTTTGGAACGAGTCGGCCGCTCAGACCGCATGGGCGAAGACCATGGCATTCTTTGCCGAACATCTTCCGGTTGCTTGACCCGGCGAGCGGTCAGCTTCTCGGTCAGCCGTCGAACAGGCCCGCTTGGCCGGCACGCGGCTTTGGCTGAGCCAAGCCGAGATGCTGATACGCGGCCGGCATGGCGACACGACCGCGGGGAGTGCGGGCGATCATGCCTTGCTGGATCAAGAACGGCTCATAGACGTCTTCGACCGTGTCGGGTTGCTCACCCACACTGATCGCCACGGTCGACAGACCGACCGGGCCGCCGTTGAACTGGCGGCACATCGCGTTGAGGATCGCCCTGTCGACCTTGTCGAGTCCGAGATCGTCGACGCCGAACAGGGCGAGCCCTTGGCGGGCGATGTCGTCGGTGACCGATCCATCGTGGCGCACCTCGGCAAAGTCGCGAACTCGTCGCAACAAGCGATTCGCAATACGAGGCGTGCCTCTCGCGCGGCGGGCGATCTCCCATGCGCCATTCTCATCGATGGCGACGTCGAGGATGCCTGCGGTGCGGGTGATGATCGCCTGCAGCTCGTCGGCCTCGTAGTAATCGAGCCGGGCCACCAGGCCAAAGCGGTCACGCAGGGGCCCGGTGATCATGCCGGTTCGCGTGGTGGCGCCGACCAGTGTGAAGGGTGGCATCGTCAACCGGATACTGGAAGCGGAAGGGCCCTTGCCGACGATGATGTCGAGCTGGAAGTCTTCCATCGCCGGGTACAAGATCTCCTCGACCGCCCGCGACAACCGATGGATCTCGTCGACGAACAACACGTCGCCCTCTTCGAGCTTGGTCAGAATCGCTGCAAGGTCGCCGGCACGTTCGAGCGCCGGCCCAGAAGTGACGTGCATGTGCGAACCCATCTCGGTGGCGACGATGCCAGCCAATGTGGTCTTGCCAAGCCCTGGCGGGCCTGCAAACAAAAGGTGATCGACCGCCTGTCCCCGGTTGCGAGCCGCCTCGAGCACGATCGACAGATGCTCTTTGAGTTCGCGCTGACCGACAAACTCATCGAGCGCCCGCGGCCGCAGCCCAGCCTCGACGACCTCTTCACTGTCCGAAGCGACGCCAGGGTCGAGAAACTCGTCACGCACGACGTGCCCCCAATGACGACAGGGCTTCACGCAACATCGTGGCGGCGTCGTCGCCGGCACCGACGTCGCGCAACGTCTCGCGAATCTCGTTGTCGCCGTAGCCCAACCCGAGCAGTGCCTCGCGGACATCGGTCATCACCGACCCGCCGGAATGGGTGCCGGTGGCGCCTTCGAGGATCGGCACACTCAGGCGCGACTTCAGTTCGACCAACAAACGCTCAGCAGTTTTCTTGCCTACACCTGGCACCAATGAAAGCGCGGCGATGTCTTGGCTGGCGACGATATCGACGAGCGCCGCCGGCGGGTGCGTGGCAATGATCGCCATGCCGAGCGCAGGGCCGACACCGTGAGTTCCGATCAGCGTCTGGAACGTGACCCGTTCGAGGCGCGTCAAGAACCCGAACAGTTGCTGATCGGAGTCTCGGATGTGGTGATGGATATGTAGAAACGCAGTGGTCGACGGTTCCAGTTCAGCCAATGCCCGCTGGGATACGTTGACGACGTATCCGATCCCTGACACCTCGATCAGCACCGAACCATCGAGGTCGCGTTCGAGAACTTCGCCGCGCAGTGACCCGATCATCGACGACCCCCGGTAGCCGCAGCGATATGGCGACTCATCGGCGCCACGGCAAGATGGCATAACGCCAACGCAGCAGCATCGGCAGCATCGGCAGGCGTGGGCAACTTCGACAGCTTGAGTCGGGTCTGAACCATCTTCTGAACCTGCAGTTTGGTCGCCGCCCCATACCCGGCGACACAGTTCTTCACCTCGTTGGGTGTGTACTGCACAACCTCGCAGCCCGCCGCAGCGGCTTCGCACAACGCCAACCCGCTGGCTTGGCCAACACTCATCGCGGTGCGCACGTTTGTCTGGAAGAAGACCCGTTCGACCGACACGACGTCGGGAGCGAATTCCTGGATCAGCAACACCAGTTCGTCGCGAAGTGATGCCAAACGCTGAGGCAGCTCGTCGGCGAGCGAGGTGCGGATCACCCCCATCGTGATCGCCGTCGCGGTCGTAGGCCCGCGCCCATCGACGACCGCAAATCCGCAACGTGTGAGACCCGGGTCGATGCCGAGCACACGAAGGGTTCCGGCTGGTCGGTCGGCGCGAGTGGTGGCGAACACAGGTTCGACCTTAGCGCCGCTGACGCGGCCGAACATGGAACCATCACATGTTGCACCGAGTTACGAACCCGCTGCACCGCCATCTGGTGTGCTCAGCGGCGGACCGGATCCGGTTGGTGGGTCTCCACCAAATGCTGGTGTGTCCCTTCGCCAGAGGTCAACGGTTCTTCCAACGCACGACGTCTCGATCGATCTCGGCGATCGAGCGGCGGCCCGTCAGCGCCATTGTGCGCTCGAGGCCCTCCCGAAAGAACCGCAGCACATGGTCGACGCCGCGCTCGCCTCCGGCGGCAGCGCCGTACAGGTATGGGCGGCCGATCGAACACGCATCGGCACCGAGCGCGATCGCCTTCACGATGTCGCTCCCCCGTCGGATACCGCCGTCACAGATGATCGCCGCCCGACCCTGCACGGCTTGCGCAACCGGCTCGACCAGCTCGATCGGAGACGGCGCGTCGTCGAGTTGGCGGCCACCATGATTCGAGAGACCGATCCCTTGCACCCCGGCGTCGACAGCGCGCAACGCGTCCTCGACGGTCTGGATGCCTTTCAGTACGATCGGCCCATCCCAGATCGACTGCAGCCATTCGACATCGCCCCATGACAGTCGCTGATCGAAGTTTTGCATGACGTGCTGAGCCATCGGGATCGGGTCGGTCGCTCCACTATCGGCGTGGCCGACGACATTGGCGAACTGAAGAGGTTCGTGGGTGATGAAGTCGAGCGTCCAGAACGGATGCAGGACGCCATCGACGATCATCGCGGGGCCAATCTCTGGCGGGATGATCAGCCCGCGACGTACGTCGCGCTCACGTCGACCGAGCACAGCTGTGTCAACGGTGAGCCATAACGCCTCGTACTCGGCCGCCGCAGCCCGCTCGACCAGTTCCTTCACCAGCCCGCGGTCCTTCCAGGTATACACCTGGAACCACTTCTGCCCCGACGACACGGCGGCGACCTCTTCGATCGAACGCGTGCTCATCGTCGAAAGCGAGTAGGGGATGTCGGCGCGTTCGGCCGAGCGGGCGACCGACAGTTCGCCCTGCGAGTGGGTCAACCGCGTGTACCCAGTTGGCGCCAGCACAAGCGGCATAGATATCCGCTTTCCCAACAAGGTGGTGTGGGTGTCGAGTTGGCTGACATCGCGCATTACGTTCGGACGAAACTCGAGCCGTTCGAACCCGGCCGCGTTATTGGCCATGCTGCGCTCATCTTCGGCACCGCCATCGATGTAATCGAACACACCTCGTGGCAGCCGTCGTTTGGCAATCTTGCGAAGATCTTCGACCGTCATCGCAGTTCGGAGTCGTCGGGCGACGGGGTCGAACTCGAACTTGCGAAACCGAACGACCGACCGGAATGTCTCATACATGCCCACGCCGTGAGCGTAACGGAATGGTGCCTGACACCTTTCCGCGACACCTTTCCGCTGGGCGGGTCTTCAGGTGGGCGGTAGATCGGTGATGCGACCTCCGCTACGCCAGTACAAGTTGCTTCCGCCGGTGGTCTCACGATCGAGTAGATCTTCATCGATCAGCCCACGCCGCAGCGTTGACCAGTCCGGATTGAAGGCACCCAGAATCTCGTTGACCTCTGGCTCGGAATAGCGGCGGCCGATGTCGAACTCGAGCGCCAGCCGCTGCAGCACGATCAGACGCTTGGCGCGATGCGAGGGAATGTCGATCAGCACTCGACCTGAGAAGTAGCGGCCGAGAACGAGTTGCTCGTCGGCTGTCATCCCGAACCCGATAACCGGGTCCATCGGGATTTCGATCTCTGCCGCCGACTTTGCAGCCAAGCGGATCGCCTGCTCATCGAGGCGATACCCATCTTCATCGGCGACGACCAGTCCGCTGGCACGCAGGTCGCCGAGTGCCGTCAGCACGGTGCGTAGATCACGATTTGTGACGGTTACGATCCGATCCGTGGTCATCGGCTGTGCTGCCAGCGCACCCGCCACGGCAAGCCGATCGGTGTCGAGAAACAGCTTCAGCAGACCTGTCGGCTCCATGCCATGCAGTCAATCAGGTCCGTTGGCGACAGGATCGGCCGCGTCTGCAATACTGCGCCGATGCTTGCTGTAACAATTCTGTACCCGCGCGCCGACGACTCGACCTTCGACATGGACTACTACACGTCCAAGCACATGCCGATGCTCGCCGAAAAGCTAGGCGATGCCTGTCAAGGTTGGGGGGCCGCCACCATCGCCGCCGGAAAGTATGCCGCCATGGGCTGGGCCGTCGTCACCAGCGAAGACGCCTTCAACGCCACGATGGGCGCCCACGGTGCCGCCATCATGGGCGACGTGCCGAACTACACCAACGTTGCTCCCGAACTGCTGGTCGGTGAGATCGCCGGCGGCAGCCAGTAAGACCCCACTGACGAACAAGTCGGCGGGCCAGCGTCAGCTGTAACGCACCAGGCCCTGGTCGATCACGGCACGTTCGCCGACCGAGGTCGTAAACACGGCCTCGCCCAGGGTGGTCTCCCACATGCTGACGGTCAATGCCTCGCCGGGATAGACGGGCGAGGTGAAACGGCCTTCGATGTGGTGAAACCGGGTCGGGTCGTCGCCGCACAGGCTCTGCAACAGTCCCCGACCGGTGAACCCGTAGGTGCACAATCCGTGCAATATCGGGCGGTCGAAGCCCCCCATCGCGGCAAACGACGGATCGCTGTGTAACGGATTGCGATCTCCTGACAGTCGGTACAGCAGTGCCTGATCGGGTGATGTTTGGTACGTCACCTGGTGATCGGGATCGCGGCCGGGTGGCACATTCTGCGGGCCCGAAGGACCACGTTCGCCACCCCAGCCACCTTCGCCGCGGATGAACACCGAGGCCGTGTTCGTGTAAAGCGGCTCGCCAGCCATCAATGCCGTGGTCGCCGATACGACGACGGCCGCCTTGCCCTTGTCGTACATTGCCGTGACCTCACTCTGCAGCGTCGCGGTGCCCGCGACGGGGATCGGTCGATGCAGCGTGACCGACTGTTGCCCGTGCACCAAAAGCGCCGGGTTGAACGAACCGATGTTGCTCATCGCCGAACCCCTCCCCCATCCGATCACGACGGGAAACGTGGGGAAGACGACCTGATCCACACTGTTGGTGTTCTCGGTAGTGAAGGCGAGAGAGCCGGTGCCGGCTCCGATGCCGACCGCATACAACAGGCAGTCCTTGCTGTTCCAGCTGACCTCGATCGGGTCGCCCTTGCTGCCGACCGCTTTCGGGTTGAGTGGCATGTCGGTTACCTCCGGCCGACGCCCGTAGCGACTGTTACTCGCACCTCACACAATCGGCTCATCTCGACTCCTCCATCCATGATGGGCCGGTAGATCGCCGGCCGCTGCGTTGCATCGTAGAGTCGTCACCATGTGCAGCATCGAGCCGACGCGTCGCGAAGCGATCAGGCTCGCAACGTTCGGCACCGTCGGCTTGCTCGCCGTCAGTGGCTGCGGGCAGTCGTTCGACTCGGTACAAACCGGTCCGGCCGCCGGCGTTCGGCCGGCCGTCCCTGCATCCCCTTCGCTCCCGGGCACCTCCGACGACATGATCGAGATGATGCCGGGGCTGCAGATCCACCGGCGGGCGGCGTGGGGCGCCGATCTACTACCAAAGTCAAGCCTTGAACGCGAGACCGTGCGATTCCTTCTGGTTCATCACACCGCATCGTCGAACAACTATGACGACCCGCGCACAGTGATCCGTAGCGCCTATGGATTCCACACCAGCGCCTCGAAGGGCTGGGGAGACGTCGCCTACCACTTCTTCGTCGCCCGCGATGGTTCGGTCTGGGAGGGTAGGTCCGGCTCGCTGGAGGGGCCCGTCGTTGCCGATGCGACCGGCGGCAACCAGGGTTGGGCGCAGCTGGTCTGTTTGATCGGCAATCATGTCGATCAGCCCCCGACGGCGGCGGCCCAGGCGTCTCTCGTGAACGTTCTCAAGTGGCTGGCGTGGCGGTACCGACTCGATGCCGATGCAGGGGCGACCGCCACCTATGTGTCGCGAGGGTCCAACAAGTTGGCGAGCGGCACAACTGTGACGACTCCGATCATCTCAGGGCACCGGGACGCCACGCTCACGGCGTGCCCTGGAGATGCTGCGTACGACCTGCTGCCGACGTGGCGAAACCTGGTGTCGGCGATGCCTGATCCGGCCTTTCCACAATCAGGCCCGTACCCACCCGCGGCGCGGCTCGGGGTGATCGAGCCGTAGCCTCGTTCCTCGTGAGTGTGCACGTCTGCGACGTTCTGATCGTCGGTGCCGGCCCGGCGGGCACGGCGGCTGCGATCGCCCTCAGCGACGCCGGCCGTTCGGTGACGATCGTCGACAAGGCCACGTTTCCGCGAGACAAGTGCTGCGGCGACGGGCTGACCACGTTGGCGCTACGCGAGCTCGAAGCACTCGGTCTCGAACCGGGCCGGGTCGACGGCTGGTTCGACGTCTACGCCGCCTGGCTGCGTTCACCCTCGGGACGCGTGGTCGAAGCGCCGCTGCCGACGACGGGCTTGTATGCAGCCGTCGCTCCACGTCGAACGCTCGACAACGAGCTCGTTCAACTCGCCCGCAGGCGCGGGGTGACAGTTTACGACGGCCACGGCTTCAACTCGATCGACACAACATCGAGCGAACACGTCGATGTCGAAGTCGACAGTCTTGGCACGGTTCGATGCCGCTACGTGGTCGCAGCCGACGGCGCTTGGAGCCCGGTCCGCAAAGCACTCCGCGCCAACATCGACGGGTACCGCGGCGAGTGGCATGCATTTCGGCAATACGCCAGCAACGTCACGGGCCCGGCCGCGCAGCGGTTGATCGTCTGGTTCGAGGAAGACCTGCTGCCCGGCTACGCCTGGTCGTTTCCGCTCCCTGGCAACCGCGCCAACATCGGGTTCGGTGTCTTGCGTGATGGCAGCCGTCGCGTGCAGGACATGGCTGAACTGTGGCGTGACCTGCTCGCCCGCACGCACGTCGTCGAGGCGCTCGGGCCCGACTTCGAGCTCGAGGGCCGGCACACGGCCTGGCCGATTCCGGCCCGGATCGACGAAGTCTCGCTGACACTTGGACGAGTGCTCTTCGTGGGCGATGCTGCGGCGGCAACCGACGTGATGACCGGAGAGGGCATCGGTCAGGCACTGCTGACCGGACGATTTGCAGCGGAGGCGATCATCGCCGGCGGCGCGACGCAGCCCGAGATCGTGCAGAACCGATACGAGCACGCTGTAGATCATCACCTGTTCGCCGACCACCGCATGTCGAAGCGGCTCGGGGCTGTGCTCAAGCATCCGGCCGGGGCGCGTGGAGCGATCCGAATCGTTGCGGCCAGTGGCGCGTGGGGACGCCGCAACTTCGCTCGCTGGATGTTCGAGGACGAACCCAGAGCGATCGCCACGTCACCGCGACGATGGCACCGCAGGTTGCTCACCCGGCCCGGCGCCTACCTCAACCGCTGACGCGTACGGCAGATCACACTTGGGGTGGCTTGCGGGTCGGATTCACGAACGGGGCGAGTCGTTCGAGCGGCGGCGCAGCGACATCGACCTCGCCGACCGTAAGATCGACGCCATCTTTGTCGATGTCGATCGGGTCGCTCGACGCCTCGACGGTAACCGGGGCATCTTCCTTCGGAGGGCCTTCATAAATCTCAGCGACCGCCAGCATGGCGCCGGCCATCGCGGCGCCTGCCAACCCGCCCTTGCGACGCCCCGCCTCGATCGATGCCCGGCGCTGTTCGGCAAGTCGCGCCTGGTACACCATCATCATTTCGATGTGGGCCGCGGTCGACCGCTCGGCCTCGGTCAGCGGTTCGGCATCAGGCTCTGGCACGACGCAAGCGTACGACCTGATGACTTGAGCGTCCGGTCAGCTGATCAGTCGAGCAGTTGACGCAGCTGTTCGATGGTCTTGACCGGGTCGTTGCCGACCGGTGTGACCGACAGATGCGTAACGCCGGCCTCCTTGTAGGCGGCCAAGCGCTCTTTGACGTGTCCGGCCGAGCCGACCAGATTGGTGCTGGCGAGCATCTCTTCAGGAACCATCGATGCGGCTTCTTCCTTCTTGCCGCTCAGGTACAGATCCTGGATCGCGATCGCTTCATCAACGTAGCCGTACTTCTGGCAGATCGTGTTGTAGAAGTTTTTGTCGCGGGCACCCATGCCGCCCACGTACAGCGCAACGCTCGGCCGCGCCGTGTCGAGCACACGAGTCGCAGCGTCGCCGACAAACTCGTCGCCGATCGCCACCAGGCCGCCGGCTGAGATTTGAAGCTGACCGAGCGCCGGGTCGCGTTCGGCGGTGCCGATCTTGAGCTCGTCACCCCAAACGGTATGGAACTTCTCGGGGTCAAAAAAGATCGGAAGCCATCCGTCAGCGTGCCGGGCTGTAGCGGTGACCGAAAGACCCATCAGTGAAGCCCAGAAAATCGGGATGTTCTCGCGAACAGGATGGTTGATCAGCTTGAGCGGCTTGCCCAGCCCAGTTCCCTGGCCCTCTGGTAGCGGAATCTGAACGGCCTTGCCGTCATAGACGACCCGCTCGCGGCGCCACACCATGCGGCAGATGTTGATGTAGTCGCGGATACGAGCCATCGGCTTCTCGTACGGAACACCGTGAAACCCCTCGATCACTTGCGGGCCAGAGGCACCGAGCCCGAGCACGAACCGACCGCCGCTGACATAATCGAGACCGGCTGCGGTCTGCGCAATGCAGGTGGCGGTGCGCGAGTAGGTGTTGAGAATGCCGGCGCCGATCTGGATCGTGTCGGTCTTGGCGGCTAGATATCCCATCAAGCTGACCGAATCAAAGCTGTATGCCTCGGGCACCCAGACCAAGTCGAGACCGGCCGCCTCGAGTTCTTGCACCCGTGCCACGTCCGAGTGGAAGTCGCCGGAATAGTTGATCATCATCGAAAGCTTCACGAAAGAGACGATACGCAACCTCCCACTTCAGCATCGCATTCCCGCCATTATCCGGAGAGTGCTCGGTCGATCTCGGCATCGATCTCCAGCCAACGATCGTCGAGCCATCTGGAGAACTCGGCACCGTTCGGAACCTCGCAACGAGCAAACCGTTTCATGACGAAGCGAACCTCAGGGAGCGGTCTCGACAGATTGTCGAGAATGCCGGCAAATGTGTCGAGACCATCGAACCCTATATGCCAGGCCAGAACCACGTCGGCGTCGGGTGCGCCCCCGAGCAAGGCAATCGAGCCCGCCGGTCGCGGTGGCAACAGACGCCGCAGTGCCGACATCCGAGCGGCACGATCGGGGTTCCGTACGCCGATCTTCTCGAGCGCCCTGGCACGCTTGCGATCGTTCGAGCGCGTGCCCTCGACGAAGATCACGCCCACCGACCCGGCGCCGACCTGTTGACCGAGATCTCGCAGGGCGTCGAGTTCGGTGCTGCCATCGGTGGCTTCACGGTCGAGGAAATGATTCGGCACACGCAAACCGACGATGTCGAGGCACGGGTCGAACAACAGTTCGCGCTTGAGTACATATCTCGGGTGGAGGCCGGCGACATTGCTGAACACCCAACCGGACAGCAGCGAATCCGCCAGGCTGGCGTGACGCGCCAGCACGATCGCGTTGCCGCCCTCGACCGCTTCCAACCCCTCGACCCGTGGGTCGATCCCGACCGTCACGCCGAGCGCCCTCGTCAAGAGACCCGACCACCAGGCCATGATCCGATAGTGCAGGTTCTCATCGTTCGACCGGCCCATCGCCCAGACCAGGGCGCAGCGGGTGACGCCGGCGCTCTCGATCCAGCACCACAGCACTCCGAAGCCGAGCAGCCGCGCCAATGGGAACCGAAACTTCACCCGAACGGCGTCGATCACCAACACGGTCGGTAGCAAGATCGGCGTCGAGATAGTCAGCAGCAGTGTCGAGACGAAGAGCGCCGGAATGCTGGCCAGGCGGCGCCGCAGTTTTTCCCCGCGGGATGGTTGGGCGACCATCAGGCAGGTTGCGTGAACTCGATCCGGTTGCCGTCGGGGTCGGCCACGAAGGTCTGGCGGATACCCGTCGCCCCGACAGGGGTGGCGTCAGGGGTGTCGACTCCGGCCGCCCGCAGTTGCTCGATGGCGGCGTCGAGATCGGCCACCAGGAAAGCCATGTGCTGCCCCAGATCGGTCGGCACTTTGGCCTCGATCAGGTGCACCTGACGCCCGTTGCCGGCATCGAGCCAAGCTCCACCGAACGGGAAGTTCGGACGCTGTAGCGGCTCCATGCCGAGCACATCCTGATAGAACGTCAACGCCCGCTCGACGTCGGAAACGTTGAGGGACACATGATGGATGTCTGCGATCAGCACGCCGCCAACGTACCGCTTCAGGACAGCGCGGCGTTGAGGTTGCCCGAACGAAAACCCTCGAGGTCAAGGGTTACGTACTGGTAGCCGACGCCGCGCACGGCGGCGACGATCTCGACGCGGTGTTCGATCACCACCGCCAGTTCGTCGGCATCGACCTCGATCCGAGCGGTGTCGTCGTAATGGCGCACCCGACATTGTCGGAACCCGAGTGCGTGCAGAGCCGCCTCGGCACGCTCGACCCGGCTCAAGATGCCGACTGTCACCTCGGTGCCGTATGGCACTCGGCTGGCCAGACAGGCGGCGGCCGGCTTGTTCCAGGTACGCAACCCCATCAGTCGCGATGCGGCCCGAATGTCCTCTTTGGTGAAGCCCGCGTCGACCAGCGGAAAAGCCGCACCAGCCCCGGTGGCAGCACGCTGGCCCGGCCGATGGTCGCCCAAGTCGTCGAGATTGACTCCCAGCACGACAGTCGCCCCGCTGGCCGCCGCGATCGGGGTGACGATCTTCATCAGCTCGGCCTTGCAGTGATAGCAACGGTCGCCGTCGTTGAGACGGTACGCCGCCTGTTCCATCTCGTGAGTCTCGACCGGCGTCCAACGCAGCCCCCACTCTTTGGCCAGCAAACGACAGTCTGCTTCCTCGGCACCGGCCAAAGACGGTGACACTGCAGTCACCGCCTGTGCCCGATCGGCACCGAGTTGCCTGTGCGCGACAGCTGCTAGAAACGCCGAATCGGCTCCGCCGGAGAAGGCGACGACGACCGATTCCAGCTCGTGAAGTCGGCGATTCAGCGAGGCCATTTTCTGTTCGAGCAGAAGGTCAGCGGTCGAGATCACCGCCCGAGTGTGCCACGACTCGCGTCAGGTCCCCTGCCACGTGGCAGGATGTCCCAGAGATGGTGGCGCCGAACTGGTGGATGCAACGACGATTTGGGCTGCTCGTGCACGCCAACTTGGCCAGCGTCCCTGCCTGGGCGCCGGTCGGTCAATACGCCGGCTGGTATCGCGCCCATATTGACGGGCACGTCCCCGACGTCTTGCTGCAGCCATCGCCGCTGGTCGAGACACTCGCCCACCATCGTGACCGATGGGGCCACATCGAGCACTACGACGACTACCTCCCGTTCCTTACGTTCGAGGAGTTCGACGCCGACGCCTGGACCGGGCTAGCCCGAGACGCGGGGATGAGCTACGCCGTGATCGCCGCAAAGCACCACGACGGGTTCTGCTGGTGGGATGCCCCCAACACCGACCGCACCGTCTTGCACGACGGACCCAATCGCAACGTGCTTGGCGAATTCGCCGCCGCCTGCGAACGCGCCGACCTTGTGTTCGGCACCCACTACTCGATGCTCGACTGGGCCGACGAGCGGTATCCATCGAGCGAGTACGTCGACAAGGTCGTTCATCGGCAGGTGCTCGACCTTGTCGAGCGTTACGGCTCACGAATGTTGTGGGGCGACGGACATTGGGGTGCCGGGGGCAGCCATTGGCGCAGTGACGAGCTGATCGCGGCAGCTCGCAAGATCGACCCTGAACTGGTTGTCAATGATCGTTGGTGGTCAGACCAGCCAGACGTTAAGTCGTTCGAATATCAGCTCCCGGACCAGATCCTGACCGAACCCTGGGAATTGCGCCGCGGGCTCGGGTCTAGCTTTGGTCACAATCGAGCCGAGGGTCCGGAACACCTGCTGACCGCCGCTCAGATCGTGTCGCTGCTGACCCAGGTGGCCGCCAAAGGCGGGCATCTTTTGTTGAGCGTCGGACCCGACGCTCAGGGCCGAATCCCCGAGCCTCACGCCGAGCGCCTGCGTGCCGCGGGCGGTTGGGTGCGTCGTCATCGCGACCTGCTCGACCGCGGCACACCGTGGACCACGTGGGGGGACAACGATTGCCGTTACCTCGTGCTCGACGGCGTGGTGCACGTCATAGATGTCAGCGGCCGCGGGCGATTCGCAGGCTTGGCACGCGCGGTCGGCACCGTGACGGCGCTTGAATCGATGGACGGACAGCCGATTGCCTTCGAGCAGCACGACGACGATCTTCGCCTGGTTCGGCCGCCCCGCAAGCCACAGCGGCTCCCGATCGTCTATCGCGTCACGATTGACGAACCTCAGCCTGCACCGATCGAACTATTCCCCGAGTCGCCCCCGGCGAGGTTGATGCTGACCGACGTCATCGCCGATGCCGGACCGGGTTCGATCGTGCAGCTCGGCGACGGGACCTATATCGGGCCGGCCCGGGTGCCCGACGGCGTGACGCTCCGCGGCCTCGGCCCGCACCGCACCAGGATCGACGGACTCGAAAGCGACGCCGTCATGCTCGGCGCCGGTTCGCGCCTCGAGCATTGCTCGCTGAATGGCGGCGGCAAGCGGATCGCCTGGCTGCCGAAGATTGTCGTCCGCGCCGTTGGTACCAGCGCCAGCATGCTCGGCTGTCACATCGATGGACACATCCATGTCGCCGCCGACGACGTGCGAATCGTCTCGTGCGGCGCCTCGGGGGTGGTGGTGGCCGATGCCAACCACGCAGCGATCACACGATCAACGTTCACGGGCATGCAGTGGGATTGCGCGATCGACATCACTGGCGGTTCCGGCCACGTTGTCGAGAGCTGCGAGTTTGCCGACCTGTTGGCCGCCGTGCGCCTGACAGGCACGGTGGGCGCCACTGTGCGCGGCAATCGAGTCACGGCGCGCTGGTGGGGCATCCAGATGATCGACACCGAGGGTTCGACGGTGATCAGCAACTCGTTCGAGCGCACGATGCGTGCCGTCGACATCGATGGGGGCACGCAGGCCGAGGTCAAAGGCAACGCCGCCGTCTTGGGTGACAGCGGCTGTGTGCTGCAGCGCGGCGCCTCCGACTGCAGCATTTCTGGCAACCACTGGGAGCGTTGCCGGATCGGTCTGCTGGCGTGGGATGCGGGTGCCTTTCGGCATCGGGACAACGCCTGTCTCGATCTGGGCGAGCCCGACAGCGCTGTCACGATCGGCCCTTGAGACCGCCCAGCCCATAAGGTCGCCGAGTGGACCATATCGAGATCGAAGATGCCTGGCTCGAGCCGACGTGGTTCATCGACTCAGAGGCGCCAGGCGTCGCGACGTTCGCCAACTCCAACACCTCGAGTGGTGATGGGCATCTCGCGCAGGCGACAGCCTTGTTCTACGCCGTTCGCGACCAGATCCGGTACGACCCGTATGGCATCTCGTACGAACCGGAGGCATTTCGGGCCAGCGCGGTCGCCCTTGCCCTGACGAACTGGTGCGTGCCGAAGTCGATTCTGTTGGCTGCCGCCGCCCGTTCGCTTGGCATCCCTGCCCGACTCGGGTTTGCCGACGTTCGCAACCATCTGACGAGCCAAAGGCTGTCGGCCTCGATGGGTACCGACCTGTTCATCTGGCACGGCTACGCCGAACTACTGCTGCCCGATCCGGCCGGAGAAGCCGGCGACCTGCGTTGGTTCAAGCTAAGCACGGCGTTCAACATCGAGCTGTGCGAACGGTTCGGTGTGAAGCCGCTCGAGTTCAACGGCACCGCGGATGCACTGATGCACCCATTCGACCGGTCCGGCAATCGCCACATGGAGTACACAAATCAGCGCGGCAGCTACAACGACCTCCCGCTGGACGACATGCTCGCAGATTTTGTCGAGCTATACGGCACCAGGTTTGGTGAGGTCACGTCGGCCGGCAGCGCACAGGCTGCCGGCGACGACGCCTTCGCCTAGCAACCGTTAATCCAGGTGCCAGCAGGCACCCTCAGTAATGGTTGGTGCCGCTAGCCCGACGTGCTGCCCAACAGCTGTTTGTTGTGACGGTGACGATCTTGCGGATCGAGGTACACCTTGCGCAACCGAATATGTTTCGGCGTGACCTCGATGCATTCGTCGGTGGCGATGAACTCCAGCGCGTGCTCTAGCGACAGCACCCGATGCGGCGTCAGCTTGATCGGGTCGTCGGTCGAAGAAGCACGCACGTTGGTGAGCTTTTTCTCGCGGCAGATGTTGACATCCATGTCGCCTGATCGCGAGTTCTCGCCGACGATCATGCCCAAGTACACGTCGGTGCCGGGCCCGACCATCATCGTGCAGCGTTCTTGCAGGTTGGTCATGGCATAGGTGGTGGTCGGGCCGGTGCGGTCCGCCACGATCGAACCACGGTCCCGGGCACGGATCTCACCGAACCACGGCTCGTATCCATCGAAGATGTGGCTGATCACACCAGTGCCACGGGTCTCGGTAAGAAATTCGGTGCGAAACCCGATCAGCCCGCGTGCCGGAACCAGGTACTCGAGACGCACCCATCCGAGACCATGGTTGATCATGTTCTCCATCCGACCCTTGCGAGCTGCGAGCAGCTGTGTCACGACTCCGAGGTGCACCTCCGGAACGTCGATGGTGACCCGCTCGACCGGCTCGTTGCGCTTGCCGTTGATTTCCTTGGTCACGACCTCGGGTTTGCCGACGTTCAACTCGAAACCCTCGCGGCGCATGGTTTCTACCAGCACGGCCAGCTGTAGCTCTCCACGGGCCTGAACTTCCCACGCGTCTGGGCGCTCGGTTGGGTGAACACGGATGCTGACATTGCCGACCAGCTCGGCGTCGAGCCGATTCTTGACAAGGCGGGCCGTCAACTTCTTGCCGTCGCGACCTGCCAACGGCGAGGTGTTGATGCCGATCGTCATCGACAGCGCAGGCTCATCGACGGTGATCACGGGCAGGGCGATCGGGTTCTCGGCGTCGGCCAGCGTTTCTCCGATCGTGATCTCGGCGATGCCGGCCACAGCCACCAGATCGCCTGCCCACGCAGAGTCGACTGGCACGCGGGCGAGCTGCTCGGTGAGAAACAACTCGACGACCTTGGTGCGCTCGATCGTGCCGTCTGTGCGACACCAAGCGACCTGCTTGCCCTTCTCGATCTTGCCCTCGATGACCCGACACAGTGCCAAGCGCCCGAGATATGCGTTGGCGTCGAGGTTGGTGACCCATGCCTGCAGCGGCGCGCCGGGCGTGTAGGCAGGGCAAGGGATCGTCTCGAGGATCACATCGCATAGCGGCCCGAGCGTGTCGGGGCGGTCCTCGATCGCGACGTCAAGATCGATAGTCGCCCAACCGTCGCGACCCGAGCAGTAGACGATCGGAAAGTCGAGCTGATCATCGCTGGCGTCGAGATCCATGAACAGTTCGTAGGTCTCGTCGACAACCTCGGCGATGCGCGCATCCGGACGATCGATCTTGTTGATCACCAGGATCACGGGCATGTCGTAGGCGAGCGCCTTGCGAAGCACGAAACGGGTCTGCGGTAGCGGGCCCTCGGCGGCATCGACCAGCAGCACAATGCCGTCGACCATGGTAAGAGCGCGCTCGACCTCGCCACCGAAGTCGGCATGGCCCGGCGTGTCGACGATGTTGAGCGTGACTCCGCCCCAACGCACGGACGTATTCTTGGCAAGGATCGTGATGCCCTTCTCACGTTCGAGATCGTTCGAGTCCATGACCCGCTCTTCGTGGAACTCGTTGGCCCGAAACGCACCGGCCTGCTGAAGCAGCGAGTCGACAAGAGTCGTCTTTCCGTGATCGACGTGGGCGACGATCGCAAGATTGCGGATGTCGTCGCGGCGCGCCGGCCCACGTACGAGTTTTGTGATCAAGGAGTTCTCAGACATGGCTCACCTACGCTACCGGAGGATGGGCGCCGAACACTGGCGCCGAAAACCGCTGAACGGGCGAACTCATTGCGTAGATAGTGCGCAAACTGTTGACGCGATGCTGGAGAGTGACCCGTGTCATGCCAGGGCGGTGTGCTCGTCGAGTTTGCCGATCGCGTGGCGTTTGGCGACGTCGGTGGCCAGGTACACGATCGCGAACATCGTGGAGCCGACGATCGTGATCACCGCACCAGAAGGAACATCGGCGTACCAGCTGGCATACATACCGACAAAACCGAACGATGCGCCGAGCAGTGGCGAGAGCCACAGCATGCGGCCAATCGAGTTCGTCATCAGTCGCGAGGTGGCGGCAGGCAACACCAACATTGCCGAGATCAGCAGGGCACCGATAACCCTCACCGACACCAACACGGTTGCCGACAAAACGACCATCAACATCGCGTCGATCATGGCGACCCGCACGCCAGATACTTCGGCGACTTCCGGATCGAACGTGGCAAACGTGAGCTCACGCTGAAATGCCACGACCAGCGCCACGACGACGAGGCCGACGATCACGATTGCTGCAACATCTCCGCGGAACACTCCGAGCACGTTGCCAAACAGCACGGTGTCGAGCGTCCGCGACACCGATCCACTGCGTGATTGGATTGCCAATCCAATCGCGAATGACGCCGTGGTGACGACACCGATCGCGGCATCCGCCCCGATCACGCGACGGGCGGACACCCGCCCGATCATCAATGCTGCCAGCACACCCCACAGCCCGGCACCAAGGAAGTAAGACACGCCGAGCACCGACGAGACTGCTGCACCGCCGAACACGGCGTGCGACAGCCCGTGGCCGATGTAGCTCATCGACCGCAACACCACGTACACGCCAACCAGCCCGCACAACGCACCGGCCAAAGTGGCAACGATGATTCCGCGCTGAAAGAACCCGAACTGGAACGGCTCGAGCATCGCGGTGATCACGACGATTCCCCGGCGATCCGCTGGGCCGGTCTGTGTTCTCTGTGTTCGAGCACAACGGGCATTCCACCGTGTTGCAGCACGTCCATCGGCGCTCCGTAGGTGCGTTCGAGTACATAAGGGTGGAGCACCTGCGTCGGCGGACCGTCAGCAATTACTGTTCGGTTGAAACACACCAGCCGCGGCAAGTGCGCTGCCAAGCCGTTGATGTCGTGGGTGGTCAACAAGATCGACATCCCCGCCTGGTGCAGGTCAGCAAGTAAATGCAGGATCTCATGGCGGGTGGCGACATCGACTCCGCCAGCAGGTTCGTCGAGCACCAGCAGGTCGGGCTGCTGCACGAGTGCCCTCGCCAGAAACACTCGCTGTTGCTGTCCACCTGAGAGCTCACGAATGTGGCGACCGGACAGGCCTCCGATCCCGAGCCGATCGAGCAGGTCGCCAATTTCGGTGATAAGAGTTGGGTCGAGGCGTCGAAACCGAGGCCGATCGACGCTCATCGTGACAACGTCGCGAACTGTTGCCGGAAAGCTCCAGTCGACTGCTTCGACCTGGGGCACGAATCCAAACCGAAGGTCGGGTCGTCGGTGGATTTGCCCGTATGTCACGGGCAGCGTGCCAAGTAGTGAGCGCAACACGGTCGTCTTTCCACTGCCGGAGGGACCGACGATGCCGACGAAATCGTGCTCCGATACGGTGAACTCGACGTCGTCTATCACCGGGACACCGCCGTACGAGCATCCGACGTGCTCGAACCGAACCAGCTGCTTCCCCATCACATGCTGCGGATCCACAACGAACGCACGGCTCAGCGGCGCCTGTCGCCCCACTGGTTCCAATGCGTCACAGCGGCCGCCGGCTTCCGAGGGGCGATCCCGAAGTTGCCCGACGGATAACCGACAGGGATCAGCGCTGCGATTTCGAACCGCCCGGCCGGCACACCGAGCGCCTCGAGCGCCTCGTCGCCGTAAACCCGGATCACTGTCGTCAGCGCCGTGCCCAGCCCCAGCGATCGAGCCGCCACACAGAAGTTTTGCACGGCCGGATACACCGAGGCGTCGAGTCGACCGATGTCCATCGGTCCCTGTTCATCGCGTGGCTCCCACGGAATTTTGGCCTGTAAGAACAGCACGATCGCAGGGGAGTCCTGGAGGTGGTCGGCGAGGTGTCGGCTGGCGTCTCGGGTACGTTTCCACGAGCGACGTGATTGGTCGTCACGAAACTCACGTGGGGCGCCGAGCGAGGCCTCGTACCTGTCGAACGCGATCTTGTACCAACGGGCCAATTCGACCTTACGGTCGGGTTCGGTGAACACTAAGTACTGCTGCGGTTGCAGATTGCCACCAGACGGCGCCTGTTGGGCAGCCTTCAGACAGGTCTCGATGTCGGCGTCGTTGACCGGCTGGTCGGTGAACCGACGAATCGCCCGCGTCGTCATGATCGTCTCGATCGCGTCCATGCCAGCACCGTAACCATCCTGGGCCGTCGGACAGGTGGCGTATGCAGCTTCGGCCCGTCAAGGCGCCCACCTAGATGTGCCAGGATGCACCTGCGGACAAGTCCAAAGTCGGACACCCCGGCAAAGGGCCCGCAGAACTGGGGCACATCATGGCGTTCATCCAATCCATTGATTTCGCGACCGATCGCACAGACGAGATGCTCGCCCTCCTGAAGCGCTGGACCGCAGATGCGACCGTGAGCGGCACAGCACAGCGAGCCACGTTGGCAGCCGACCGAGCAGCGTCCGGCCGGTACGTGTTGGCTGTCGCGTTCGAGTCGCCCGAGTCGGCAGCTGCCAACTCCAACCGGTCCGAAACCGGGGCGTTTGCCGATCAGTTTGCTGAACTGTGCAGCGATGCCCCGACATTTCGCGAGTTTGACCTGGTCGAGGTATTCGGCAGCTAGCAGATCATCTTGGCGCTAGATCATCTTGGCGCTAGATCATGTTTGCGTCGAAGTCGGCGCCGAGCAAGAACTTGCCGAGCGTTTCGTTGAGCTTGGGGGCGACCATGATGTGCTGTGTGACGACGTGGGCGTCTCGCAAGCAGCGACCGAGCACGCTGGTCTCGTACACCGCCGAGCCGCCCGCCAAGGTCCATGCCGTATCTACTGCGGCGATGCTCTCGCCGGCAGCGTGGGCTGCCGCCAGCCGCATCGCCACCCGCTGTTCGACCGTGACACCGTCGCCGTCAACGGCCGATTTCCAGGCCTCACCGACCTCGGCCCGCAACAATGTGCGGGCCGCTCGCCAACGCGCCTCGGCCCTGGCGAACTCGGTTTGGGCGAACCCACTTTGGGCCAGCGTTCGCGAAGAGAACTGGGGCTTCTTGCCCGAAGCCAACTCGACCAGTTCGTCGAGTGCCCGCCGTGCCACCCCAAGCCCTGTGGCTGCGATACCGAGCGCCAGCAGGGTGAAGTTTGGAAAATGCGCCAGCGGTTCGTCAACGAACACCTTCGTCACACCAGGTTGCAGCGTGTACTCCTTTGGCACATAGACATCGGTCACAGCGATGTCTAGCGAGCCGGTGCCACGCATGCCGACGCTGTGCCAGGTGTCGATCAACTCAACGTCGGCCTTCGGGAAGAAACACACTCGCTGGGTGCCGTCGTCGCACATCGCCCCGCCAACGATCCACTCACAGTGCTGCGTACCGCTGCCCCACTGCCAACGTCCGGTAACCCGGTATCCGGCTCCGTCACTTACGCCGCGTCCGTTTGGTGCGAACACCCCGCCGGTCGCCGTGTTGGGTGTTGAAAAGATCGTCTGCGCCACCTCTCGCGACAAGAACGCCGCCAGCGACGACGTGGTCGATGCAATTCCGGCACACCAACCGGCGGCGCCATCACCGGTGGCGACCTGCAACACCGCATCGATCATCGCCAGCGGGCCTGTGCCCGGTCCACCATAGGCGGCGGGCAGGCAGATCGTCAGCAAGCCGGCCTCGGCAAGCGCTGCAACGGTGACCTCTGGCAATCGCCTCAGCTGGTCGGCTTCGTCGGCATGGTCGCTGGCGGTCTGTGTGGCGATCGTCAGCAGCGTCATCGCTTCACCCATACGACGATCGTAGGCAACTGGGTCGTCACAGATCGATTTCGTCTAACGTCGCACCTATGAAGTTCGGCTTTGTGATTCCATGGGCCGACGCCGACGAGGTCGGAGAACTCGCCGCCGTCGCCGAAGACTGTGGCTGGGATGGGCTTTTCGTCTGGGAGCCGGTGTGGGGCGTCGACGCATGGATCAGCTTGGCGCTGGCGGCTGTACGCACATCCAAAATCCGGCTCGGCACAATGCTCACACCGCCGTCGCGTCGCCGTCCCGCCGAGCTGGCCAGTCAAGTCGCCACCGTCGACCGACTCAGTGACGGACGCGTCACCCTCTCCGTAGGGCTCGGGGCGATCGACACCGGGATGGCCGCCTTCGGCGAGCAGTGCGACAAGCGCCAACGCGCCGAGCTGATGGACGAATGCCTCGAAATCGTGTGTGGGTTATGGCAGGGTCAACCGTTCGAGTTCTCAGGTCAGCACTACACGATCCAGCCCACCGAGTTTCCAACGATCGGTAACACGGTGCAGACACCGCGAGTCCCGATCTGGTGTGTCGGTGCCCTTGGACACGAGCGATCGATGCGCCGCGCCCTCAGCTGGGACGGACTGATTCCGCAGGTGATCGACAACGATGGTGCGCGACAGGCCACGCTCGAGGAACTGGCAGCGATCACCGACCAGCTACCGGGCGACGGCTACGACGTGATCATCGAGGGTGTCTGGTCCGAGCACTCCCCCGCTGCCTGGGCCGCCGCCGGGGCAACCTGGTGGCTGGAGACCCAATGGGATGCTGTCGGGCAGGCCCGACCAACCCTGGCCACCATGGATCGCCTCCGCGACGGCCCTCCAACTTCCTGACCACACAACCCCGCCGACACCACCCCCGCCGATACCACTACCGCCGTGGCTGCCCGCTGAAGCGTCCCAAAGTCGGTCATTTCGACCACGTCCATTTGGCAGGCCCTCGATGGCATGCTCGACGACAAGACTCTCAAGACGGCCCCTAGCGAGCCTGACCCACCGGCGTGACGGTTGGGAGTGCCCGAATACCGGCCGGTAGCTTGGACTGCATGACTGATGCTCTGGGTTTCGATGGCAAGGTGGCGATCATCACGGGTTCGGGAGGCGGCCTGGGCCGCGAGCACGCCTTGATGATGGCGTCGCGAGGTGCCCTGGTCGTCGTGAACGACCTCGGTGGGGCGATCGACGGCACCGGCAGCGACAAGGGCGCCGCCGAGCGGGTGGTCGACGAGATCAAGGCTGCCGGAGGCGACGCCGTGGCCGACACCAACTCGGTGGCAACCGTCGAGGGTGGCGCAGCGATCGTGCAGACGGCGCTGCAAGCCTTCGGCCGCGTCGACATCGTGGTCAACAATGCCGGCATCCTGCGCGACAAGTCGTTCCACAACATGACTCCCGATCTATGGGCGCCGGTCATCGATGTGCATCTCAACGGGGCATACCACGTCACCTCCGCGGCGTGGCCACACATGCGCGAGCAGGGCTATGGGCGCGTCGTGTCGACAGCATCCGGAGCCGGTATCTTCGGCAACTTCGGACAGGCCAACTATGGGGCGGCCAAGATGGCGCTGGTCGGCTTCAGCCGTGTGCTGGCAGTCGAAGGCGCCAAGTACGACATCAAGGCCAACGTGATCGCCCCCGTCGCCAAAACCCGTATGACCGAAGACCTGCTCGGCCCGATTGGCGACAAGCTCGAGCCCCGCTACGTCTCTCCGGTCGTTACCTATCTCGCCCACGAGACCTGTTTGCCAACAGGTCGCATCTTCTCGGTAGCAGGCGGCCGCGTCGCCGAAATCTTCATCGGGGAGGGACCCGGCTTCACCAATCCCGAGCTCTCCCCTGAGTTGGTCGCCGAGAACTGGGATGCCGTCACCAACCGCGACGGGTATGAAGTGCCGGCCCAGATGGGCGAAGAGATCGGCATGTACCTCAAGCACCTCGCCTGATCCACAATCCTGACCGCCATCACATCTAACCGACCACATCCCACCAGCCACGACCGGAGCTGTCCATGAAACACGAAGCCGTAGATCTCGAACAACCCGCAAACAACGACTCGACTCGCCCTCCGATCAAGCTGATCATGCTGCTGCTGGTTGTGAGCGCGTTGGCGATCTTCTTCTTTCAAAACTTTCAGGACGCCCAGGTCGACTTTCTGTGGCTTCACGGAAACTGGCCGGTGTGGACCGTGATCGGCATCTCGGTGATCGCCGGCATCGTGCTCGATCGACTGGTCACGTGGCAGTGGCGCCGGGCTCGGCGGCGCAAGAAGTCCGACGAAGGCTGAGCTCTACTTCGTCCATGTTTCACGTCGCGTCCAAAGACGGCGTCTCGGTCGCAGTTCATGAGCTGGCCGGCACGATTGATCTTCCTCCGTTGCTGATCTCACACGCCACCGGTTTCCACGCGCACTGCTACATGCCGATCGCCCGAGCGCTCGGTCACCGATTTCGGGTACTCGCCCTTGATTTCCATGGCCACGGAGAGACAGCTCCCGTGCCCAACTGGAGCATCGACTGGACCCATTTCGGCGACGATGCCACGGCCGTCTCCGAGGTGCTCGCGCCCAATGGCGGACTGGTCGGGTTCGGGCACTCGATGGGCGCGGCAGCGTTGATGATGGCTGCTCATCGCCGCCCCAACCTGTTCAGCAAACTCGTCGTCTTCGAGCCGATCGCCCATATACCCGGCCAGTTCGACCTGCCGGACGACGAGATGCGCCGACTTCCGATCATCGCCGGTGCTCTGCGGAGACGTTCACGCTTCCCGTCTTTCGAAGCCGCCTACCATCACTACCAAGCCAAGTTGCCGATGTCGTTGATGGTCGACGAGGTGCTCCGCAACTACGTCGACTATGGATTTCATTCGATCGTCGACGAAGACGACCTGCCCGCAATCGAACTTCGTTGCACTCCAGCGGCCGAGGCCGGGATCTTTATGAGAGGCCGCGACAACGGAGTTTGGGCATTGCTCAGCGAAATATTTACGCCAGTTGTGGTGGTCGGTGGCCACGTCGAGGAGATGCAGCCATCGGCGGAAACTGAAGCAATCGCCAACCAACTCCCGAACGGCGAATACCTCCTGCTCGAACACCAGTCCCACTTCGGTCCGTTCAGTCATCCTGACCAGGTCGCTTCGATCATCGACCAGCACTGCTGAGCGCGCTCGCCATCTCCGTGACACCCGATGCGTACGATGGTCGCATCATGACTGAAGCACCCGAATCCGCGCCGGCAGCCGATTCGCCGTGGACCGCGCCCACCAGCTTGTCGCCGTCGCGTGTCGAGTCGTTTCTGTCCTGCCCGCTGGCGTTTCGCTTCTCCAGCATCGAAAAGCTGCCCGATCTTCCCAGCGTTGCCGCCACCCGCGGCTCGCTGGTGCACCGAGCGCTCGAATTGTTGTTTGTCGAACTCGCACCAAACCGCACCCCCGATGCGCTCGACCGTTCGGTCGAGCGCGCAATCACCGAGTACCGCACCGATCCCGACTTCACCCTGCTCGCGCTCGACGACAAACAGACCGCCGTGTTCGACCACGAATGCCGTCAGCTGGCCGCCAACTACCTCACCATGGAAGACCCAAAAGCGATCCGCGATATTGGGCTCGAGCTGCGACTCGAGGCTCCCGTCGGCAAGCTCACCCTGCGCGGCATCATCGACCGGCTCGAACTCGACGCAGATGGCGAATTGATAGTCACCGACTACAAGACCGGCCGTGCCCCCAGCCCAAACTGGGAGCGTAAGAGCTTGTCGGGCCTGAACTTCTACGCCTTCTTGTGCGAGTCGATCTTCGGCAGGCGGCCCGCCGCGATCCGGCTTATGTACCTAAAGTCAGGTGAGACCATCACGGCAACGCCGTCGGCCCAGTCGACGAAGTTCTTGATCACGCGCACCAGTGCCGTCTACAAGGCGGTAGTGGCAGCCTGCGAACGAAACGACTTCCGGCCTCGCCAGAGCGCGCTTTGCAATTACTGCTCATACCAACAGTGGTGCCCTGAGTTCGGCGGCAACCCATCATTGGCGGCCACCGAGGCACCCGTCGTGCTCGGGCAAGCAGCTTTGGCGTGAGCGATTTGGTTGGCGGACCTTTCGGCGCAGTGGTCGACACCTTCGACCGCGCTGTCGATGCGTTGCTCGAACAAGTTCGCGGCAACCCGATCGTCGACCGGGTGATGACGGCAGCCACCGATTCGGGCGAGTTCAGCGCGATCTGGCATGCCGCCAGCCTGATCCGAGGCGTCGCCAAGGGTCGCCCCGATCAAGTCGTCGCACTGGCAATTGGTATCGGGGCCGAGAGCCTGATCGTCAATCAGGGCCTCAAGCGCCTGTTCCACCGACAACGACCGACAACATCCGGCGACGACCGTTTCGAGATCCGCACACCGATTACCTCGTCGTTTCCCAGCGGCCATGCGTCGGCCGCCGCGTTCGCCGCTGTCACGCTGGTCGGGTGGGATGGCAAACGATCACTACCACTGTGGGGCACGCTGGCCACCTTGGTGGCAACCAGCCGCCCATACGTGCGTATCCATCATGCCTCTGACGTCGTCGGCGGTGTGGTGGTAGGTGCAGTAATCGGCATCGTCGCCAGGCGAATCTTCCGCCGGCTCGGCCTGGGTTGACCAAAGATTGGCGTTCGGTATCGCCGACGCGCCCTGCGGTCTTGCGTGCTCCAGCCCTGCGACTCAGCCAGGTTGCTACTTGGCGGTCAGCAGCGTGCGAACGTCGAGCAGCAGGTCAGCGACCTCTCCCGATGACACCAGCTCGCGCTGGATCATCTTGGCCAATGCGCCGTCGATGACCGATACCGCCTCGGCAACGACAGCCTCACGATCGACACCCAGAACAACCTCGGGCTCAAGAATTTGTGTGTTGGCGATCTGCTGATCAGTCACGACAATCACGGTATCTCTCTTTTGTTGTTCGCGCGCGCACCTACGATGTGAAACATGACCCCCTCCGGACGACATGTGGCTGTGACCGGGGTCGACCTACTCCGCCGCCTCACCTCGGCGCACTGACCGCTCGTGCCTGAACGCACGCTGATAGCCGTCGGTCTGCACCTCGGTGAACCGATCCGTTTCCGTCGCCACGATGGCGGCCGATGGTCGATCGGCAAGGTCGCCAAGATCGAGTCGGATGGCAGCATCACGTTGCACGATCCCGATGGTGCCGCGAGATCACTGCGCCCCGAGCGGGTGCAGGTCAGGCGCCCCGGTAGCCGCGGACGACTAGGCTGGAAGACCGTCAGCGACGTCGCTGTAACGTGGGAACAACTCGAATTGTTCGACCAGCCCCCCGCTTGATCGGTCTAATCAACGGACGCCAGACCAGTCGCCCTGTTCGTCGGCGATACACACGATCACCACGGTGCGCCGGGCGGTCGCTGGCTGACAGGATGGACTATCGTCGGTGCGTGTCCGACAACGCTGAGCCAGTCCACATCCAGTCAGATTCGATCACGCCGCACGGACAGATCGCCCGCGATCTGTTGCACCTGCGCTCATCTGTCAGCGGGCCCCGCCTGTCGCCAGACGGCGAGCGTGTCGCCAGCGTCGTGTCCACGGTCGATCTCGATGAGAACACTACGCGAACCAAAATCTGGCTAGACGGTTCACCGATTACGGCAGGACCGCACGACGGACAGCCGACCTGGTCACCCGATGGGCGGGCGCTGGCATTCACCAGCCGTCGAGGCGAGAAAGAGGGCGACTCGACGCTGCACATCCTTCCCATCGGAGCGCCCGGCGAACTGCGCACCCTGTGCAAGATGCCCGACGGCGTCGGCGACATGTCATGGTCGCCCGATGGCCGCTGGATCGCGTTCACCAGCCGCACACGCGACAAACGTTACGACGCCAAGGATGTGCGCTGGCAGGCCCCTCGCAAGGTCGAGCGCTTCTTTTCGCGCCTCAACGGTGAGAACTGGACCTTTGACCGGCCGATGCATATCTATGTGATCGCTGCCGACGAAACTACGACCCCACGCAACCTCACCCCCGGCGAGTTCCAGCATCACGGCATCACTTGGTTGTCGGATTCGAGCGGGGTGATTACCAGCGCCCAGCGTCACGCCAACTGGGACCGCGACCTGGCGTCGGATCTCTACACCGTGCTGCTCGACGGCGAGATCACGCCGCTCACGAAACAGACCGGGATGTACCAGCGCCCAAGCGTCTCGCCTGACGGAACGCTGATCGCATTCAGTGGCGCTGACAACTCCCTGCTGTATCCACAAAATACGCGGATCGGCGTGATGAACATCGACGGCAGCGAGCGGCGATGGATCAGCGAGGGCCTTGACCGAACGTTTGAGGGCCCCTCCCACCAAGCCGCTATCTGGCTCGATGATCAGCACCTGTTGGCGGCTGCTGAGGATCGCGGGGAGACCCACATCTACCAGCTCCACGTCGACGGACGCCAGCCTGCTGCGGTCACTCATGGACCGATCACTGTTACCGGGTTCGATGCGCTGAAGAACGTCGTGGCCAGTACCCGCGATGCGGTCGATCACGCTGCCGAGCTGTGGCTCACGCGGGGTGAGGACGACCAACAGGTCACTCACGTCACCAAGCGGTATTTGCGCTGGGAGAAGTTTGCGGTGCCGTGCAACGACGGATCCGACGAGATCGACGCCTGGATCATGCGACCCGACGGGTTCGACCCCGCCCAGCGCTACCCCGTGCTGTTGAACGTGCACGGCGGGCCGTTCACCCAGTACGGCGAGACATTCTTCGACGAGGCACAGTTTCAAGCAGCGGCTGGATTCGTGGTGCTGATGTCGAATCCGCGTGGTGGCAGCGGCCGGCATACAGGTTGGGCGCATGCGATTCTCGGACCAAAACATTCGGTTGCGAGCGGCACTGGCTGGGGCAGCGTAGATGTCGATGATGTGATGGCCGTGCTCGACTCGGCACTCGACCGCTATGGGTTCTGCGATCCGGCCCGCGTCGGCATGCTGGGCGGCAGCTATGGCGGCTACATGGCGACGCTGCTCGCCAGCCGACACGGCGACCGATTCAAGGCAATCTGCTCAGAACGCTCCGTCAACAACCTGCTGACCGAGGAGTGGTCGAGCGATATTGGGTCGGCATTTCGGGTCGAGCACGGGCCGGATCCGGTCGAGGACCCCGACGAATACCTCCGCATGTCGCCAATCACATTCGCTCACGACATCCACGTGCCGATGCTGATCATCCACTCCGAAGAAGACTGGCGTTGCCCGATCAGCCAGGCTGAGGAGCTGTGGATGACGCTGCGACTACTCGAACGCGACGTGACGTTCTACCGATTCCCCGGAGAAAGCCACGAGTTGTCGCGCAGCGGTTCACCTGTGCACCGCTGCCAACGGGCCGAAATCATCCTCGACTGGTTCGCCGGTCATCTGGGCACCTCGCCATAATCACGTTCTTCGGTGTGAGGCCCAAGTCGGCGATTCACCTGACAGACTCGCCCAGATGCGTTACCGCGCAACATCGCGCCGCAGCCTGACGGCTTGCCTGTTGATCGTCGTTGCCGCGCTGTCCGCCCAAGCTTCGGTGACGGCCGACTCGAACCCTCAAAATGGCGACGATGCCGACCTCGAGCACGTCACACTCGAGGTCGCCTCCTCTGCGCCCGGTGCCCTGGCGGCGGCAGCCGCGGTCACGCTCGCCAACGGCGGCGAAGTGCTCGGTGACGCGCCTGGCATCTTGTTGGTCGACATTCCGCAGCACGCCAAGCAACGACTGATCGAGGTCGTCGACGGTGAGGTTCGGACCCCGATCCCCGTCGATATGCGTCCGTTGCCAGCCGAGTCAAGGGATCCGATCCAACATTTCGGACCAACAACGGGCGCGGATGTCGCGGTTACCAACGCCGAGGCGTGGCACCTCGCAGGCATCGACGGCAGCGCCGTCAAGGTCGGCGTGATCGACTTCTTCGACATAGCCGGGAAATGGAACGTCGCCGAACACGGTCCACTCCCGGTTCTTGGAGTCGACGCTCGCTGCCTCGACGCCGGCCGCGTCTGCACCTCCGAATTCTTCGATGACATATCTTTCCCTGGTGATGAACATGGTGTCGCCGTGGTCGAGGTGATCCGTGACATGGCGCCAGGCGCTCAGATATTCGTCGCTCAGGCAACCACATTGTCTGACTACCGTGCCCTTGTCGACTGGTTCGTGGCCAACGGTGTGCAGGTCATCAATCGCTCGCTGGGTAGCCGGTACGACGGGCCTGGCGATGGTCGCGGTGCTCTCGACGAGATCGCCGCCGATGCGGTGGCCCGCGGGATCCTGTGGGTCAACTCGGCTGGCAACAACGGGCAAGACCGCTACTACCGCCAGGCGGTCCGCCTCGTCGGTAACAAGGTCGCGTTCGGCCCATCGGGCACGAACACGTTTCTGAAGTTCAACGGGTCTGTCGCGCTCGGCGGGGTTCGTTGGGCCAACGACTGGGACACCCCTTTCGCCGCCCGCACCGACTACGACATCTATCTGTGGGAGTCGCCGACGGGTGACCCATCCGCCGGCTCGGTCGTTGCCAGTTCTACACGCGATCAGCGCGGTGGCGCTGAACCGATCGAGCTGTTGGCAAACACCTACCAGCCATCTATCGGCAAATCGCTGTACCTCGAGGTTCGCTGGCTGGGTGGAGATATCACCGGCGACGTGTTGGAGGTGCTCGACTATGGCGGTGGGATCGCTGCCTACACACAAGCAGCTTCGAGCGCCGCTGTTTCAATCGTGGACTCGGACGAACGCGGCGTGATCGCAGTTGGCGCCGTCGACCCTCCATCGAGTGGTGTGATCGGCGCATATAGCTCACAGGGCCCTAGCAACGATGGCGATCTCGCCCCCGATATCTCGGCACCCTCAGGCTTCTACAACTCGGTCTACAACGGCTCGTTCTCGGGCACCAGCGGATCCTCTCCGGTTGTCGCCGGCGCCGCCGCACTGCTGCTGCACGCAGGCCTGGCTGCGAATCCCAGCTCGCTCGGCGACCTGATCCGCAATATGACGATCGACCGTGGTGTGGCGGGCCCAGACAATGTGTACGGCCATGGCGAGTTTCGGCTCCCAGCGCCGCCCAACCCTGGCGGCATCAACACCGCGCCCTCACGGTTTGTCGCACTCGACACGCCGACCCGGTTCCTCGACACCCGTCCTGCAAGCGCAACCGGGCCCGCCGACCTGATTGGCAAGGTGTGGCGCGGCCAAATTCTCGAACTTCCGATCGTGGGTGTCGGCGCAATTCCCGCAACAGGCGTCACAGCGGTGGTCGCCAACCTCGTTACCGTCGAGCCCGATCAGGCGAGTTACCTGCAGGCGCTTCCCACGAGACAGGCCGGCATCGGTAACTACTCCAACCTGAATGCCGACGCTGCCAACCAGATCCGAGCCAACATGGCCGTCATACCAATCGGCGATGATGGCTCGATCTCGATCTACTCGATCGCCAATGGTCATGTCATCGTCGATGTTCTGGGCTGGTTCGAGGCGACGTCGGGTCCAACCACCGCTGGACGATTCGTCGAACTCCCGAGGGCCGAACGACTCGTCGATACTCGCATCGATCCTCGGAACGGCCCACTCAGAACGAACGACGTGTTACCGGTGCCGATGCCGACCGGGGTCGATCCGTCACAGATCGCCAGCCTGGTCGTGACCGTCACCTCTACACAGGCCACAGATGCGGGCTGGCTGCAAGCATTTCCAAGGTCGCGGCCCGACGCCGTCGGTGACACATCGACCGTCAACTTGACCGCTGGCAGCTCGGTCGCCAATACAGCGATCGTGCCCGTCGGCACGACCGGAATCGCCATCACTGGCCACTTCGCCAACAACGGAAGCACCCACGTCGTCGTCGATGCGATCGGCTACATCACTTCATCGGCCGCCCCAAAGACGAGCGAGGGCAGGTACGTCTCGGCGCAACCCAACCGGGCGTTCGACTCGCGGCTCGGAGGAACCGCTATTGGCGACGGGCAAGTCGTCGTGGTCGACGCCTCCGATGCGCCAGGGATCAACGTGCCGGCAGACGCCAGCGGCGTCGTGTGGAACGTTGCCGTCGTCCACGCCGCGCGTCCAGGGTTTCTGCGCGGCTGGCCAGCCGATCACGGTGAACCGTCGACGTCGTCGCTGAACTGGACAGTGCCGGGCGAGATCCGCGCCAGTGCCGCCGTCACGGGCGTCGATCAAGGACGCGCCAAATTCAGGATGGAGGACGGCAGCGCCAATCGGCCGGGACCGGTCGGACATCTGATTGCCGACGTTTTCGGATATTTCACCTGATCGGTCAGCTCAGGCCTGCAACCAGTGATCGATCAGTTTGCGGGCGATTGAAATCCCGGGGGGCACCATCGGCAGGTTTTCACGGCGATACCACCCGGCATCCAGAATTTCGGTGGGGTCGCACTCGATCTCGCCCGACTCGTAGTCGGCCTGGAACCCGACCATCAGGCTGTTCGGGAACGGCCATGGTTGGCTGCCGAAGTACCGCGGTTGTTTGACCGTGATCGCCACCTCTTCGTGAACCTCTCGGATCACGGCGTCCTCGAGCGACTCACCCGGCTCGACAAAACCGGCCAAGCACGAGTACATCGGCACCTGCCATTGCACCCCGCGCGCCAGCAGCGCCTCTTGGTCGGGGCCCGGCTCGCCGCGTGTGACGAGCGTGATCATCGCCGGCGACAAGCGGGGAAACGACAGCAGTGAACAGCGTGGACACTTCATCGAGCGCTCGCCATCGGACAGCTCGGTCGCTTCGCCGCACCGGCCACAGAACCGATGTGTGCGCGCCCATTCGACGATCTGCACTGCCCGGCCGGCGGCCAGCCATTGGTGTTCTGACGCCGTCCCATGAAACGACCGCAGATCGACGGCTGCCCCAAAGCTGGGGTCGGTGTCGGGCGGCACGTCGACAGCCCACCACGAGTGTCCGTCGACGATGCCGACGAAGTGCGTCGCCCAGTCGTCTTCGGCCGGGCGATCATCGATGAATACCGTGGCACCGATCACGTGCACATAGCGTTGGTCGCCTTCGTGATCAGGTGGCGGAACGTTCAGTGGCCGAAAACTCATGCCCGATGCGTAGCAGTCGGAACCTCAGCCGGCCCAGTTCAGGTCACCGTGTTCAGGTCACCGTGTTCAGGTCGCCGGGCCGGGGGCGATTGCGTGTACCCGGTTCAGGGAACGAGCGGAAGTCCCTGCCCGCTATAGGCGACGACACCGCCCTCCATGTCGTAGACCTGATCGAAACCGAGCTGCTGCATCAGCGCCGCTGTCTGACCCGACCGATTACCCGACCGGCAATACAGCAGATAGGTGCCGTCGTGATCGAGGGCGGCGATGTCGTCGCTGAAACTGGCCTCATAAAAATCGATCATCGTTGCCCCGTCGATGTGGCCCTCGGCAAACTCCTCGGGCGTTCGTACATCGATCACGGTCACGTCAATATTGCCACTGAGTTCGAGCGCCTGCTGTGGCAATACCAGACCGAACGCCGCCGAATTGGATGCGCTCTCGGCCACCGGCGCCTTCGCTACATCATCGCCTCCGCACGCTGCGAGCCCGAATGCCCCCACCACTGCGAGCGCAAGAATCCGGCGGGCCGATCGATGTCGCGGCTGGTGGTTCACGTCATATCTCCTGACAGGGATGTTTCTGATCGAGATGTTAGTTGTACGTACAATACAGGGCGTACGGCGGCTACACACCTCGTCGATCGTGTCGACGACGATTGCCAAGCGGTTCCCGTCGGTCAGGCAATGTCGGCGATCGTCGACGTGAGCGCGGCGATGCCCTCGTCGAGTTCGTCGGCGGTGACATTCAACATCGGGGCGAGCCTGATCACGTTGCCGTACAAGCCGCCTTTCCCAACCAGCACGCCGTGCCGCTTGCTGGCCTCGTGGAACTCGCCCGTGCGAGCCTTGTCGGGCTCGATGCCGCCCGGTTCACAGATCTCGAACGCCCACATCAGGCCGCGCCCACGCATCTCAGCGATCCATGGAGTGGCGTCGGCGACCGGCTGCATCGCAGCGGCGAACCGTGCGCCCATCGCCTTGGCGTTGGCCTGAAGGCCCTCCTGCTGCACCGTGCGCAATGTGGCGATGCCGGCCGCAGCCGACAGCGGATTACCACCGAAGGTCGAAAAGTTGAGGACCTTGATCGTGTTCATGATGTCGGCGCGGGCGACGACACCGGCGAGCGTGACGCCGTTGCCGACCCCCTTGGCGAAGGTCAACATGTCGGGCACGATGCCATGCGCCTGGTAGCCCCAGAAGTGCTCACCAGTGCGTCCCCATCCGGTTTGCACCTCGTCGGAAATGAACAGGATGCCGCGGTTCGAGAGCTCCTTCCCGAACCGGCCGAACATTCCGTCTGGCGGGGTGGCGAACCCACCGACGCCCTGGATCGGTTCGGCGATCATCGCCGCAACATCGCCAGCCGATGTCATGTCGAGCAGCTGCACCAGGTCGTTGACGCATGCGTCGCTATAGGCGTCGTCGTCGAGGTCACGGAACGGCGACCGCAGACGGTAACCGCCCTGCACGAACTGCACCTGCAGCCCCGACAGCGCCGTCGATCTCCAGGATGAGTGTGATGTGACCGCCTGGGTGCTGAACACCCGACCGTGATAGCTGTTGCGGATTGCCAAGATCTGGCTCGACTTGCGGTACGAGGTGGCTAGCAGAATCGCGGCATCGTTGGCCTCGCTACCCGACGGCGTGAAGTACACCCGGGCATCCGGAATCCCCGAGGCGGCGGCAACCATCTCGGCAAACTCGATCATCGGCTCGGACAGATACAGAGTCGACGTGTGTACCACCTTCGCTGCCTGCGCTTGCACCGCCGCCGTGACGGCCGGATGATCGTGGCCGATCATGGTGGTGAGTACGCCACCGAAGAAGTCGAGGTAACGATTGCCCTCGAGATCGAAGACGTAGCTACCGGCACCATGATCGATCGAGATCGGATCGGCGTAATACGGGGCAAGGAATGACGGCAGGACGCGTCGATACCTGGCGGCGAGATCAGCACTGGTAGTCACGGCGACCGAGGATACCGGTGCCGAGATCTCGAGAAGGTGTCGACCGCGGCCGACTGTCGACGCCAGCCGATCTCGAAGTCGGGCGCTTGACCCGATTTTGTCCGTACATATACAGTGGGCGCTGGACGAATGGAGCAGGGGATCATGAAGTTCAACCAGTACTACTTGGAGTGTTTGTCACATGCCTCGTACCTGATAGGCGACCAGACAACCGGCCGGGCGATCGTCGTCGACCCGCAACGAGACGTCGGCGAGTATGTCGCAGACGCCGCTGAGGCGGGCCTCAAGATCGAGCTTGTGATCGAGACCCACTTTCACGCCGACTTCCTGTCCGGTCACCTCGAACTCGCCCAAGCAACGGGCGCCAAAATCGTCTACTCCTCAGTCGCCGAGACCGAGTTCGAGTCGCTCGGCGTCGCAGACGGAGAGCGGTACTCGCTTGGCGACGTCACACTCGAGTTTCGCCACACACCGGGACACACCCCAGAGTCGTTAAGCATCGTGATCTTCGAACACGCCGACGACAAGGTCCCCTACGGCGTGCTCACAGGCGACACGCTGTTCATCGGCGACGTTGGCCGCCCCGACCTGCTGTCATCGATCGGGTTCACTCGTGAGGAACTCGCGAACCAGCTCTACGACTCGCTTCACAACAAGTTGATGACGCTCCCCGACTCGACCAAGGTGTATCCCGCTCATGGCGCCGGTTCGTCGTGTGGCAAAAACCTCTCGACCGACCTCTGGTCGACCATCGGAGACCAAAAGGCCTGCAATTACGCCCTGCTGGCGCCGGACAAGCCGACGTTCATGGATCTGGTCACCGAGGGCCAGCCGCCAGCGCCCGGCTACTTCATCTACGACGCGATCCTCAACCGCAAGGACCGCGATCTGCTCGACGAGACGGCCCTTCCGACCTCCATGACGTACGGCCAGGTCATCGAGGCAATCGATGCCGGGGCGATGCTGATCGACGGCCGGGACCCTGAGGAGTTCGCTCATGGGCATCTCCGGGCGGCACTCAACGTCGGCCTCTCCGGGCGCTACGCCGAGTTCGCCGGATCGATCCTTCCGCACGACGTCGACATCGTGCTGGTCGTCGACCCCGGTTACGAACTCGAGGGCAAGAATCGCCTCGCCCGAATCGGCTTCGACCGCGTGATCGGGTACCTCGACGATCCGTACAAGGTGATGTTCCTACACCGCGACGATGTCCAGGTCGGATCGCGGCTGACCGCCCAAGCTTTCAACGAGCGACTCGCCGAAATCGACGACATCCAAATCGTCGACGTCCGCAATCCAGGCGAGACCGGCGACGGGATCATCGCCGGAGCGGTCACGATCCCCGTCGGACAGCTGCCCGCCCGAATCGACGAACTCGACCTCACCCGTCCCACCGTCGTGTATTGCGCCGGAGGCTATCGGTCATCTGTCGCGGCCAGCCTGTTACGCCAACGCGGCTTCGCAGACGTGAGCGACGTGCTTGGTGGGTACGGCGCCTGGATCCTGACGGTGCAGAGCGCCTGATGCGGCTCGCTGTACCGCGACGATTCCTAGTCCCATTCTCGGAGGCAAGGTGACCCGCCTCGGCTTTGCGCTGTTGAGCGACAGCTGCATCGGGTGTCATGCCTGCACGGTTGCGTGCAAGAGCGAACATGATGTTCCACTCGGCGTCAACCGCACCTGGCTGAAGTACATCGAGACCGGGGCATTCCCGAATACCGGTCGCTCGTTCTCGGTGATGCGCTGCAACCACTGCGATGACGCGCCGTGTATGAAGATCTGCCCGACGAGTGCCCTGTACCGCGCCCCCAACGGGGTCGTCGACTTCGACGACTCACGCTGCATCGGGTGCAAGGCCTGCATGAATGCCTGCCCATACGACGCAATCTTCATCAACCCAGAGACGAAGACGGCGCAGAAGTGCAACTTCTGCAACCACCGCGTCGAGGTCGGGCTCGAACCGGCGTGTGTGGTGGTGTGCCCGACCCATGCGATCGTCACCGGCGACCTGGATGATCCCAACTCGGAAGTCTCCAAGATCGTGGCCCGCGACAAAACCGCCGTCCGGGCCCCCGAGCAGGGCACCAATCCGCGGGTGTTCTACCGCGGCGTCGATCAGGCCTCGCTCGATCCAACCCGCACGGCGATCAAGAGCGACGGCATGATCTGGGCCGAGACGACGCCGAGCCACCCCACCCTCTCACCGATCCAGATCGAACACTCTGGCGAAGGCATCGTCGCCCGCACGGCCTACACCACAGCCCATCACATGACATGGAAGTCGATGGTGTCTGGCTACCTGGTCACCAAGGCCGTCGCTGCAGGTCTGATGCTCGTCGCATCGCTGCTCGTGGTGCTCGGGCACGGCAGCGACCAAGCCGCTGTCGGCATCGTTCCGGCCGTCATGGCCGGCGTGTTGATCGCCGCCACCGGCGCCCTGTTGGTCGGTGACCTCAAACAGCCCGGCCGCTTTCTGTTCATCCTCACCAAGTCGAACAACAGCTCGTGGCTGGTTCGGGGCGCCTGGATCCTCGGGGCGTTCGCCGGGCTCGTCGCCGCGTGGGGGCTGCTCGGCATTCTCGACCAAGGCGACAGCCTCCAAATCCTTGCCGTTCCGATCGCCCTGCTGGCGGCCGGGGTGGCCGGGTACACCGCCTTCCTGTTCGGCCAGTGCGAGGGTCGCGATCTGTGGCAGACACCACTGTTGCTGCCGATCTTGCTGGCCCAAGCCGTCGTCGCCGGCGGCGCTGCCTATTCATTGCTCGATGTGCTGATGGAGATCCCAGAGCCGCGTGCGATTCGGATCGCCTTCCTGGCCGCGATCGGTGGACTCGCCCTGCTGATCGGCACCGAGTTGTGGTCAAAGGGTTCACGCCATGTCGAACTGGCGACGCTCGAGATGACACGCGGTCGGTACGCCAGCCAGTTCTGGTTCGGCGGTGTGCTCAACGGCCTGATCGTGCCCGCCGTCTTGCTGATCCTGGTGCTCTCCTCCGACACGACCAGCCCGTGGCCCACCGCCCTGGCGGGCATCGCCTCCCTGTTCGGCATGTTCGCCTATGAGGACGCCTACGTCCGCGCCGGCCAATCGGTCCCCCTCTCATGAATCCACGTTGGGAGTTCTCATGACCCTTGCCAATCATCCGCCACACGACCGGTGGCACAATTGGACCGAGCTCGATGCCAAAGCATGGCCGACCAAGGTCGAGCGCAATTACACGATCGTTCCGACCACCTGTTTCAACTGCGAGGCGGCATGTGGACTGACAGCCTTCATCGACAACGAGACCGGCGAGATAGCCAAGTTCGAGGGCAACCCCGAGCACCCCGCCAGCCGCGGACGCAACTGCGCCAAGGGCCCAGCCACCCTCAACCAGGTCGACGACACAGAACGTATTCTGTACCCACTCAAACGCTCGGGCCCACGCGGCAGCGGCAAGTGGGAACGGGTCTCGTGGGACCAGGCGCTCGACGAGATCGGCGCCCGTATCCGCAAAGCACTCCAGGAGGACCGCAAGAACGAGGTGATGTACCACGTCGGGCGTCCGGGCGAAGACGGCTACACCGAGCGCGTACTCAAAGCGTGGGGCATCGACGGACACAACAGCCACACCAATATCTGCTCGTCGAGCGCCCGAATCGGCTACCAGTCGTGGATGGGACACGACCGCCCGTCGAGCGACTTCGCCAACGCCGAGGTGATCTTCTTGATCTCCGCCCACCTCGAGGCCGGCCACTACTTCAATCCCCACGCCCAACGGATCATGGAGGCCAAGCAGAAGGGCGCCACCGTGATCTGTGTCGACCCGCGCCTGTCGAACACCGGCGCCAAGGCCGACTATTGGCTGGCCACCTGGCCGGGCACCGAACCGTTCATGCTGCTGGCGATCGCCAAGCTGTTGATCGAGAACGGAGCGTGGCAACGCGACTTTGTCCGCCGCTGGGTTAACTGGGAGACGTACCTGCGTGAAACCCGACCCGACCTAGCCTGCGAGTTCGAGTCGCTGGAGCAAGCCCTGCTCGACGAGTACGCCGAGTACACGCCCGAGCGGGCCGAGCACATTTGCGGCGTCAAGGCCCAGACGCTGCGCGAGATCGCCGAGATCATCGGTGCCCATCCCACGAAGTTCGCCTCCCACAATTGGCGAGCCGCCGGTGCCGGCAACCTGGGCGGCTGGCAAGTCGCACGCTGCCTGTTCTTCCTCAATGTGCTCACCGGATCGGTCGCCACGAAAGGCGGCACGGCCGGCAATGGCTGGAACAAGTTCGTGCCCCACCCGCCCAAGGGCGGCCAGCCGATCACGACCTGGAACGAGATGAGCTGGCCCAAGGAGTATCCGTTGGCCTATCACGAGATGTCGATCCTGCTCCCTCACTTCCTCAACGAGGGCCGCGGCAAACTCGACACATACTTCAGCCGCGTGTACAACCCGATCTGGACCAACCCCGACGGTTTCTCATGGATGGAAGCACTGCTCGACGAGAGCAAAGTCGAGTGCCACGTCGCCTTGACACCGACGTGGTCAGAAACCGCCTGGTACGCCGACTACGTATTGCCGATGGGGCTCGGTTCCGAGCGCCACGATGTGGCCAGCTTCGAGACCCACGCCGGCCGCTGGATCGGCTTTCGGCAGCCGGTGATGCGCCGGTATGCCGAACTCAACGGCGATCCGATCGGACCCAACAGCAGAACCCACGAGTTCAACAAGGGCGAGGTGTGGGAGGAGAACGAGTTCTGGATCGACCTGTCGTGGCGGATCGACCCCGACGGCTCGCTCGGCATACGGCAGTACTTCGAGAGCATCGACGCTCCCGGTACGGCGATGGGAATCGACGAGTATTACGGCCGGATGTTCGCCGACAGTGTTCCCGGTCTTGCCGACGATGCCGCAGCGGCGGGAGTGACGCCGCTCGAGTACATGCGCGACCGCGGCGCCTACGCAATTCCCGGCGATATGTACCAGCCGTACGAGAAGCTCGTCGACGCGTCGGCGATCGAGGGTTGCACCAAGCGCGCTGATGGCGTTTATGTCAAACCCGGCACCTCTGGCGCGTGGGACGGCTCCGACGACACGCTCGACGCGATCGAACTCGCCAAGCTCGGAGATGGCTCGCCGGCGGTCGAGGTCGACGGCGAGCTCAAGGCCGGATTTCCGACACCGTCGATGAAGCTCGAGCTGTTCTCGACCACCTTGAAAGACTGGGGTTGGCCTGAGTACGCCACGCCAAAGTGGATTCCGTCACACGTCCACTGGGAAGACCTCGACATGGATGGAAACGAGCGCATCCTGCTGCCGACGTTCCGTATTCCGACCCTGATCCATACCCGCTCTGCCAACTCCAAGTGGCTAAGTGAAATCAGCCACCGGCACCCGCTGTGGATACACCCGAGCGACGCTGAAAAATTGGGCATCGAAGAAGAGGGCCTGGTGCGAATCAGCACGCGGATCGGTCATTTCGTGATTTCGGCATGGCGCACCGAGGGCATCCGCCCAGGCGTGGTCGCCGCGTCTCACCACATGGGCCGCTGGCGTATCGACGAGGACAAGGCTCGCTCGTGGGGCGCAGGAAAGGCCAAGATCGATCACGATGGCAGCAAGTGGAAACTCACGCGGGAACACGGCATGCGCAACTGGGACTCAGGCCCTGACGGCGATCCCGACACGCAACGGATCTGGTGGAACGACACGGGCGTGCATCAGAACCTCACTTTCTCGGTGCAACCCGACCCGATCTCCGGGATGCAGTGTTGGCATCAGCGGGTTCGGGTCACGCCTGCCGAAGCCGACGACCAATACGGCGACGTGGTGGTCGACACCGCCAAGTCTCGCGAGGCGTATCTCGACTGGCTAACGAAGACCCGCCCAGCGCCGGGGCCCGGCGGCTTGCGGCGCCCGTTGTGGTACGCACGCCCACTCAAGCCCGAGCCCAGCGCCTACCGCACGGCGCAGTAAACCGGCCGCACACCCTGGCGACAGCTATCGTTTCGGCAGGAAACTGAGCTAGCGCCGTGAAAGGCACGAAACGATGAGCAGCGACGAATTCGCAGAGGGGGCACGGGTCCTCGATCGAGGCGCGTTGCTTCCGTTGTGGTCGCAGCTCGAACTCGAGTTGCGGCGCCGGATGGAACTTGGCCACTTTAGTTCGCGGTTTCCGACCGACCGTGAGTTGATGGAGATCTACGCCGTCAGTCGACACACAGCACGCCACGCCGTCAGCCAACTCGGGGCTGATGGCATCCTGCGGCGCTCGAGAGGGGTCGGAACGTCGGTCGATCTGCGCACGTTCGAACGCTCGCTCGGTGCCCTGTACAGCCTGTTTCAGGTTGTCGAAGAATCCGGTGTCGTGCAACACAGTACGGTCCGCACCCTCGAACGTGTCGTCGATGCCGACGCCGCAGCTAATCTGGGGCTTGCTCCCGACGCTGAACTGGTGTTGATCGACCGGTTGCGATTCGCCGGATCCGAGCCGCTTGCGATCGATCGGATCTGGCTGCCTGCAGAGATCGCCGAAGGGCTGATCGACGCCGACTTCACTCACACGTCTCTCTACACCGAACTCGAGCGCACGATCGGTAGGAGACCGAACGAAGGCTGGGAACGAATCCACCCGGCAATCCCCAGCGACGACCATCGAACCAGTCTGCAACTCGAGGACGGCGAAGCGGTGTTCTGCATCGAACGGCTCGGCACCTTCAGCGGCGAGCCGATCGAGTGGCGGGTCACAACGATTCGCGGTAGCCGCTTCACGTTTGTCGCCGATTGGACGGCCGGTCAACGAAGCGAGCTGCGACTCAAGATGATCACTGTCTGATCGGATCCGGCATGACCTCGCTGCACCCAGATATCGCCCATACGGCCGACCTGCTCGGCACCTGGAGTGGCGAGGGGCACGGCAAATACCCGACTATCGATCCGTTCGGCTATGCCGAATCGGTCACGTTCGCCCATGTCGGCAAGCCTTTCCTCGCTTACCAACAGCGCACTCGCTCATTGGCAACGGCCGACCAACCTGGCCAGCCGATGCATTCCGAGTCGGGCTACTGGCGTTTTCCGGCACCTGGACGGATCGAGGTCGTCCTCAGCCACCCCACCGGGGTGCTCGAACTCGAGGAGGGCACGATCGAGATCGCCCTCGACGGCACAGTCGTGATCGACTTGGCGACAACCAGCGTCGCCTTCAGCTCGACCGCTAAATCGGTAACCGGCGTTCAGCGCCTGTTCCGAATCAAGGGCGACATCATGACTTACGACCTTCGGATGGCTGCGGTCGGCCTGCCGATGCAGCATCATCTGTCGGCACGGCTCGTTCGCCAGGCTCTCGGCTGAACTGCCGCCCATTCAAGCTCGTGCTGCGGCGGCGAGTTGGGCACCGGCACCCAGATCTCCAGCGTTCGCGTGATCATGTTGCGCTCATAGTGCGCAAGAAGAACACGCGTTGGTGGTGGCGAGCTTGAATGCGGCGACGGACCGGTAGAAATGGTCAGATGCATCGTCTGGGCATCGTGATTACCGCCGGGCTGTTGCTCGCGGCGTGCGGACATGATTCACCGGTGGCGACGCCAACACCGACCACAGTGTTGCCGGCCGCGATCGAGGCCAATGCCACGGTCGACTATGTCGTCGACGGCGACACGATCGACGTGATCATCGGCGGTGAAGAAGAACGTGTCCGCCTGACGGGCATCGATACGCCCGAAATCTCACACAACGCCAGCGCCACACGCCCGGCCACGGTCGGCGAATGCTTCGGCGATGAGGCTACGCAGTTCACCGAATCGCTGCTGCCGGTCGGCACGCCGGTGCGCCTCGAACGCGACGTCGTCGGGCGCGACGACTATGGACGCCTGTTGGCCTACGTCTATCGAGCCGACGATGGCATCTTCGTCAACTTCGAGATCATTAGGCATGGCTATGCCCAGCCATTGACTATCGCACCCAACGTCACCTTCTCCGACCTCATGGTGCAAGCCGCCCGCGATGCCGAGGCCGACGACGTCGGCCTCTGGTCGGCATGTCGTTGAGCTGACTGCGCGACTACCGTCGGCTCATGCTCGATCTCAGACACCGATTTCCCGCCATCACCGAAGGTGTTCACCACGGGTGGGCTCGATTCGACGGGCCGGCGGGCACGCAGGTCATCGACTCGGCGATCGAGGCCACGTCAGCCTGGCAACGCAGCGGCAACAATGCCAACAGTCACGGTTCGTTCGCCGCCGCCGAAGCGTGCGACGCCCTTTTCGAGCAGGTGCAGGGCACGATCGGTCGCCTGCTCAACGTCAGTCCGAGCAGCGTCATGTTCGGCCCATCGACCACCGCCAACGTGTTCTCGATCACGCGGGCGATCGGCCACGATCTGCGACCCGGCGACGAAATCATCTGCACCCAGCTCGATCATGACTCGAACGTCTCGCCGTGGCTGTTGGTCGCCGAAGACACCGGCGCGACCGTGCGCTTCGCCGAGTTCGACGCGGCAACCGGCCGCCTGCACCCCGAGGCTGTCACCAAGCTGCTGACCGACCGCACCCGCTGGGTCGCCGTCACCGGTGCCAGCAACGCGATCGGCACGATGCCCGACATCACCACGATCACAGCCGCTGCACATGCAGCCGGCGCGAAAGTGATGGTCGATGGCGTCCACCTCACACCACACGCACCGGTAGACGTCACCTCGATCGGCTGTGACGTGTACTCGACCAGCAGCTACAAGTGGTACGGCCCGCATGCCGGCGCCACCTGGGTCGAGCCCGTGCTGCTCGACCAACTGCACGCTTACAAGGTGCGCCCGGCGCCCGACACCGGCCCCGGCCGCTTCATGCTTGGGACCCCCTCGTACGAGGGCTTTGCGGCCATCGATGCCGCCGCTCAGTTCCTGCTCGACACGGGCATGGACGTCATCCAGGCACACGAACGCCAACTGTTCTGGCGACTGCTCGATGGCCTACTGAGCGACGACCGCGTCACCGTGTACGGGCCTCACGATCTGGTCGATCGTGCCCCGACGCTGGCGTTCAATGTCGCTGGCCACTCCCCCGAAAGCGTCGCCAGGCGACTGGCGGCCGAACGAATCGCCGTGTGGGACGGCCACTACTACGCCCTCGAGGCGATGGCGGCACTCGGAATCGAGGGCGCCGTCAGGGCCGGAATCGCGGTCTATCTCACCAACGACGACGTCGATCGCCTGCTCGATGTCGTCCACCGCATCTGACGGTCCAGATAGCGTCGGTCACGTGAGCCAGCTCGCCGAACGTCTCGGGTACCCAGCCGACGCCAAGTTGCTGATCCTGTCGTGTGACGATCTCGGGTCGTGTCATGCTGCCAATGTTGGGGTCTACCAGGCGATTCGCGATGGTCAAGCGACCTGCGCCTCGATCATGATGCCTGCCCCGTGGGCCCGACATGCCGCCGCCCAATACCGCCCCACCGACGACATCGGCGTGCACCTCACGCTCAATGCCGAACACGAGATGTACCGCTGGGGGCCACTGACCCATGCCCCATCGTTGTTGTCGGGTGAGGGCGGGTTTCCGCGGACCCTCGACGATCTGTGGGAACACGCCGACTCCGAAGAGGTGTACCGCGAGCTGAAGGCCCAGATCACGCGGGCGACGGCGTGGGGTATCGATGTCACGCATCTCGCCCCGCACCTCTCGGCGATCACCTTGCGACCCGAGTTCTTCGACATCTATCTCGATCTAGCCGGCGAGTTCCAACTTCCCGTGCGGTTGCCGTCGACGATCTCGGCTGAGCAGGCCGGGTTCCCGTTTCGTCAGCTGGCAGCCGACGCCGGCATCGTGTTTCCCGATCATTTCGATCACGACTGGCGGGCCGGTTCACGCCAACGTGTAAACACTGCGCTGCGCAACCTGAAACCAGGTGTCACCGAGGTTCACGTGCAACCGGCGATCGACACCCCCGAGGTACACGCCCTCACCGACAACGCCGCTCGCTGGATCGACGACCACATCTTCGTAACGGTAGACGCCTCGCTGCCGGCGCTGATCGACGAGGTCGGCGCAGTACTGATCGGCTATCGCCAGCTCAGAGCTGCGATGCGAGCTGGCTGAGACGCATCGTCGCCTCGCCCGACTTCAGCTCGGCCAACACCGAAGCGGTGTGGCCGACCGCCTTCAGGCGGCCCCGCATGTACTCGACCGTGGCGTCGAAGTTGGCGTCGACGGCAACGGCGACCGGCACCGACAGCATCACGTCTGCGTCGTTCGGACCGTCGATCCGCTCGTCATTTTTGGCGACGACCACGCGGTACTGGGTCGTCACGATGCCGCCTCGACTGCCGAGATGACGGCCTCGATTCCGATGAACAGGTCATTTTCGAGCTGATCACCATTGTCGGCGACCGGAATCTCGCCGACCAGCGAGCGGGCAAGGATCCAGTCTTCCCATGGGTAGATCTCGGCCAGTTCGGCGTCGGACAGACCGAACCAGAACGCAGCACTTGGATCGACCTGGGTGGCGTGGGCCATCAACGATTGTGTGCGAGCCCACAAGAACTCGCCGATCTCGATGTGGGTGGTGACACGGTGGTCGGTATCGGGCCGCTCGAGCCACGTGTCGTCAAATGGTGACTCGCCGCGATGCCGTAACAGCCCCTCGTGAACGGCGACCAATCGACGCCGACTCCAGGTGGTGTAGTACATCTTGAGCGGCTGATAGGGCTCACCCAACTCGGGATACCATTCGGGATCGCCGGCGCGTTCGAACGCCAACACCGAGATGTCGTGAACCTTGAGGTGGTCGGGGTGCGGATACCCCTCCTGATCGTCGTTGTAGGTGATGATCACCTGGGGCTTGGTGCGCCGGATGATCGCCACGAGACGACCCGTCGATTCGTCGAGATCGGCTTGATGAAAACAGTCGGGGTTGTCGGTGAACTCGGAATCGGCCATGCCCGAGTCGCGATATCCCAGCATCACGACCTCGTCGAAACCGATCACTTCGGCCGACTTGGCGAGCTCGGCTGGGCGCATCGAGGCGACCAACGCCTTCTCCGCAGCCGCGTCGAGGCCGTGGAACGCTTGGCCCGGCTCGCGAAGCAGCGGGTTCTGGAGGTCGCCTTCCTCGCCGCCGGTACAGCACACAAGGATTGTCTGCACACCCTCGGCGTGGTACTTGGCCAGCGTGGGAGCACCCTTTGAAGCCTCGTCGTCGGGGTGCGCATGCACAGTCAAGATCGTGCGGGGTTCGGACATCACGCGCCCAACGTTATCCGGCAGGCCGCGTCGCCGACGCGCCAGGCGGTGACTACGCTCGCCACCGATGCTTTCACTCCCGACAAGGATTCAGATCGCCAACACCGGCCCACTGTGTGTGCTGGTGGCGGCGGTGCTGGTGCTGGCGTCGTGTGCAACCGAAGACGGCCGCACACTCGCGCCGCCCGTCTTCCCGCCTCCTGAGATCGTCGCACCCGAATCGACCCTGCCGCCCGAGCCGACGGTTCCGGCGGCGCTCCAGTTGATCGCCCCCTGGCAGGACGGCTCCGAGATTCCGGTTCGCCACACATGCCAAGGAGACGACGTGGCTCCTGCATTGACATGGACAAATGTGCCGTCCGGCGCCGTCGAGCTGGCGGTCACTGTTGTCGACCTCGACGCCGGCGGCTTTGTGCACTGGATTCTGTACGGCATCGATCCGCAGCGCACCAGCCTGGTCGAAAACGAGCAGCCGCCGCCGGGCAATCAGTGGGACAATTCGGCTGGGACCTACGGTTGGAGCGGCCCTTGCCCGCCGCTGAATCAACTACATCTCTACCAATTCACCGTCCACGCGCTCAACCAACAGCTCGAAGTTGCCGATGACGCTCCTGCAACCGAGGTGATCGCGATGTTGAATCTGATCGCGATCGACCAAGGTGCCGTAGCGGGCACATTTGTCCGTACGGAGTAACAACCCCGAGAACGAGGACCAGCGGACCGGCACGATGATGAGGCGAACGACATGACGCACAACTACATCGTGAACGGACCGGGCAGCGAGCCTGCCCTACCCGAGTCAGAGTCTGCAACCGAAGCGTCGCCCCCCACCGTGCAGTCGCCCGGATCGGCTGTCTACTCACCCCGAGGCGCAGCGACCACCCCCAACTACATGGACCAGGTGCGTGATGTGCTCGTCGCCGCCGATGTTGCAACGATCATCATCGGTATCGACGGCGCCGTGCTGGACTTCAACGAGGCCGGCGCCAAGTTGTTTCCGTCGCGTTCCCTACCGGACGACCCCGACGACGGCAGGGAGATGATCCAGAATGTGATCGAGCAGGTGCCGAAGCGGCTGCTGCTCGATCCGGAAGGTGGCGTGTGGCAAGGCGAGATCGACCTCGGCCTACCTGGGGCCCTCAGCGCGGTGTACGACACGACGGTGTTGGTTCGACACGATCCCGAATCAGCCTCTGGTGGATTCGTTGGCGTCATGTGTCGCGACGTCACCGACGAACGTGGTCGCGCCGCCGATTTGCTGCATCTGCTCGAGCACGACCCGACAACCGGGCTGCTCAACCGTACGGCGGCGATCGAACGTACCACCAGTGCGTTGCGGCGTATCGACGACGACGGCGGCGAGGTGGCGATCTTGATGGTCGACATCGACCGACTGCGCGACGTCAACGATGCGCTCGGCCACGAGGTCGGCGATCGCCTGCTCAGCTCGACCGCCCGCCGCCTCGCGACCGCTGTTCGGCCCGACGACATAATCGCCCGAATCGGAGGCGACGAGTTTGTGGTTATCTGCTATGCCGTGCCCGATTCGGCCGTCGCCATGGACCTGGCAGATCGTGTCAGGCGAGCCCTCACGGGTCGCTTGACAATCAAGCAGCTCGAGCTCGACGTGTCGGTCAGCGTCGGCGTCGGCATCACCGACGAAGAGATCCGTTCGGCGACGGCCGAGCAGGGTGCGATTCAGCTTTTGTCGCATGCCGACACGGCGGTGCACGCCGCCAAGCAGGCGGGACGCGCCCGAACCGCGATCTACACGAGCCAGCTGCGAAGTCGTGCGAAGATTCGTATCGAGCTGGCTGCGGCATTGTCGAAGGCGCTTCGCGAGGGCCAGTTGCACCTCGAGTACCAGGCGATCTTCTCGGCAGTCTCAGAGCAGGCAGAGGCCGCAGAGGCCTTTCTGCGGTGGAACCACCCTCAGCGCGGCCGGGTCGAAGCGGGCGAGTTCATACCCGTCGCCGAGGAAACGGGAGTGATCGTTCCGATCGGCGATTGGGTCCTGCAGCAAGCGTGTGCGACAACCCGCAAGTGGATCGACGACGGCATGGTCGGAGAACGCTTCGCGGTGCATGTCAACGTGTCTCGTTTGCAACTCGCCAACTCGTCATTCGTCAACCGTGTGGTCGATGTTCTGCGCGAATACCACCTGCGCCCGCGACAGATCGTGCTCGAGGCACGTGAGGCGACCCTGCTCGGCAGTGACACCGATGAAGTGATCCGTTCGGTTCGGGCGCTGCGGCGTGTAGGCGTGCGCGTGGCGCTCGACAACTTTGGAACCGGTTCCAACGCCCTGTCGTTGCTGACCGACGTTGGTGCCGATGTCTTGAAGCTCGACGGCAGCCTGGCGCTCCCGAGTGGTGCTTCCGAGGCCGACACTCGGGTGGTGCGGGCGCTGGTCTTGTTGGCGCATGCACTCAATATGGAAGTCGTCGCCGAGCGAGTCACGGGGCTCGAACAACTTCGGCGCCTACGGGCCGCCGGGTGTGACCTCGTACAGGGTCACTTGCTCGGTAAGCCGTGCGCTCCAGACAAGGTCAGCATGCAGATGGAGCTGTAACCAACGCCAACGTTTGCTGCGGGACCTGCGCGCCACTCCGGTTTGGTGGCCGGTACTCTGGCTCGGTGACCACCAGCCAAGTCGTCGACGTCGAACTCGACCGCGAACGCGAGCTGCGAGTCACTTACGACGATGGTGTAACGGCGACCTTCCCGCTCGTGTCGCTGCGACGCAGCTGCCCGTGCGCCGGTTGCCGCGGAATTCGCGAACGATCGCTCGACCCGTTTCCGGGTGACGAGATCTCGGCCGCCGAGGCCGACCTGCACGGCAACTGGGGCATCACGATCCGTTGGTCGGACGGACACGACACCGGGATTTATGCCTGGGAACATCTGCGGCGCTGGTGGGACGCCCACGACGACTGAATACTCTCGGAAACAATGTCACTGCCTCCCCCGCCTCCTCCTGTCTCTCATGAGAGCGAACTGGTCTGTTATCGGCATCCCAAGCGCGAAACCGGTCGGCGGTGTACCCGCTGCGGTCAACCAGCGTGCACCGAATGCCTGGTGCAGGCTGCGGTGGGCAGCCACTGTCTAGATTGCGCCAAGGCGGCTCGGCCTGACGCCCGCACCAGGGCCAGGTACTGGAACTCACGTCAACCGGCGATGGTCACGATGGTGATCATCGCCATCAACGTGGTGGTGTTCCTCTACGCCGCCGTGCGCGACTCGAGCAGTATTGCTGGCCAGTTCACCCAGGTCCACATCGACCTGGCGCTCAACGAGCGGCTTGTCGCCAACGGCAACGAGTGGTATCGGCTGGTCACGTCGGGGTTCTTGCACTACGGCATCATCCACCTCGGGTTCAACATGTATCTGCTGTACCTACTGGGCCAGATGCTCGAGCCAACACTCGGCCGGGTTCGCTTCCTACTGGTCTATTTCGCCAGCCTGCTTGGCGGGTCGATGGGCGTGCTGCTACTCGAACCTGACGCCTTGACGGCGGGCGCGTCAGGCGCCGTTTTCGGTTTGATGGGGTTGGCCTTCGTGGGGTCGTACCTGCATGGCGCCAACCCGCTCAATACATCGATCGGCACCTTGTTGATGATGAACCTTTTTCTTACGTTCATGCTGCGCGACCGGATCTCTGTCGGTGGCCACGTCGGCGGTGCGATCGCCGGCGCCGTGTGTGCTCTGTTCGTGATGGCACCTGCGCACAGGGGTGTGCCGAGATGGGCGACCTACTTGGCGCCCGCTGCGGTCATCTTTCTATGCGTGGCGATCTCTGTGGCGTCCGTCAACGGGGCGTGACCAGCTTGAGGTAAGAAGTCGTCAAGAAGCGGCAAATACACGTGCAATTTGCCTTGGCCTGACTATTGTGAAATCCATGTCAAGTCCCGTCGAGGTTCCATGATGAATGCGACCGCATTCCAGGCGATACCCGGCCGGATGTATCACAGTCCAGGGCTTCGGCGCCTCGTCTCGTTGCTGCTCCAGACCGCCCGCCGAGGCGATCGCCCCCCGCAGCCCCACAACCCCGTCGCTGCACCAGCGGCAGCCGTTTCGACGCCATCGACCTGCTCCCGGCCCGAACCAACCGTTCAGGATTTCATCGAACGGCGCCGACAGGTCGTCCGTGTCGATGATCCGTTTGGCGAGAACTCATTGGTCGCCGTCAGCGGTGAGGTCTCGGCGAGCGCGATCGAAGAGCTGCGCGAGACCCTGACGAACCTGGGGCGAGGGTGCTTCGTACACCTCGACCTTGCCAGCTCGTCGATTCGCACGAGCCAGGCAATGCAGTCGCTCGAGTCGATCGCCGACGAACTCGAATCGCGTGGCGTCGTGTTGCGAGTGGTCGGCCTCGACCCCCAGCATCCGATGCTCTCGCAAACTCTGTAACACCCCCCATTCATCATCGGGGCATGAACGAGAACAGCTCACCCCAGCAGCTCACACTGTTGCCACAATCCAACGTTCCCGTCCAGTTCAGGCTCGACGCGGACACACGTCGGCGAGGCATCCAGCACGTGATCGAGATCCGGCGGTTGCTCGCCGAACGTCAAGCAGCCAAGCAACTCGTCGACACCCCACCGGTACGACAACCGATCCGGTCGCGTGCCGCCTGATCAATCGGCGTTCGGCGCCAACGACTTGACCGCGGTCCAGTTGTCCAAACTCGGGTCGAACGGCAAAATCGCCAGCGAACTGGTCGTTATGCCGTTATCGAAATACTCCCGAATCCGCGCCCGGCACCGCTCGGGCGTGCCGTGAACAACAAGATCGTCAACAACCTCGTCGGGAATCTCAGCCAACGCTTGCTTGCGGTCACCCGCCTTCCACGCACCCCACATACCCGCCAGTTGCTCGCCACGCCCCAACCATTCTTGAAAGGCGGCGTACACAGGCACGTTCATGTAGGCGGCGATCGCCCGTCGAGCTCCCGCTCGCACAACGTCTGCATTGTCACTGGGACACACGAAAATCCGGGCGACCAGTTCACGATCGTCGCCACCGGCCCCCTCGTTCATGGCCGCAGCTACCTGCCGCACATCGCCGGGCGCCAGCCAGTTCGTGATCGCACCATCTGATTCGCGCCCGGCCATCTTCAGCATCCCCTCGCGCAGCGCCGCCACCACGATCTTCGGCGGCTGCTCGGGGCGAACGCCCAAACGAAAGCCCTGAATCTCGAAGGTGTCGTATTGTTGGCTCACCTTCTCGCCGGTGAACGCGTCGCGCAAGAATCGCACCATGTCGCGGACCTTCCGGTACGGCTGCTCGAACGGTACGTCGTTCCAACGCTCGACGATCACGTTCGACGACGAACCGATGCCGAGTACGAACCTACCCGGCGCGGCGTCAGCCATCGAGGCGGCACTCTGTGCCATGCACGCAGGGGCGCGGGTATAGGCCGGCAAAATCGCGGTTCCTAAACGCAGACGCGGCTCCCACACCGAGGCCAACGCCAGCGGCGTCAGGCCATCGCCACCGTCTGATTCAGCGGTCCACACATCTGTGAACCCGAGATCGGCCAACTCGACGATGCGGTCACGTTGAGCATGCAGCGGACCGGGGAGCGGGATGGTCATTCCTGGGCGAATCGGTAACGACATGCCGATGACTGTAGGCGTCAGGTCAACTGCGGCCGAAGCGCACGATGCGCGACGAGCTACCTTCCAGACATGGCAGATGCACCCTGGCAAGGCGATGCGTGTTCGTTGGTTGAGGCGTTCCGTACGGGCGAACGCAGCCCATCGGAGGAGTTGGCGACGGTGTATGCCGCGATCGAGGCGAGCGATCTCAACGCCTTCTCACACCTGCATCGCGAACAGGCCGAGGTGGCTGCCAAGAACGCCGACGTCCTCAAGCCGTTTGGTGGCGTGCCGATCGGTGTGAAAGAACTCGAAAGGGTCAAGGGGTGGCCCGACACGCACGCCTGTGTCGTTTTCCGCGACCAGATCGCCTCAGCCACCGGCACCAATGTCGCCCGCGCACGCGATGCTGGGGGTGCCGTGTTGGTCGGCCAGACCACCGCATCTGAGTTTGGGGGCGTGAATGTCACGCGCACGGTGTTGAACGGCACGACCCACAACCCGTGGCAGCATGGGCGCACGCCCGGCGGCTCGTCGGGCGGCACCGCGGCCGCTGTCGCTGGTGGGTTGGTCACCCTCGGAACAGGCGGCGACGGCGGCGGATCGATCCGGGTCCCTGCCGGCTTCGTCGGCATGATCGGCCTGAAGGCAACATATGGGCGGATTCCGCTCACTCCCGCGGCAGGGCTGGGTGCCATGACTGTCACGCATGGCTGTCTGTCACGCTCGGTTCGCGATACGGCTCGCTGGTTCGACGTGTGTAATGGGCGCGATCCACGAGAGCCGCTCTCACTCCCCCGCGTACATGGCTGGGAGGCCGGGCTCGGCACACACCTCGACCAGTTGCGCGGCAAGCGTGTGGCGATCGTGTCCGATTGGGGCGCCGCTGTCGTGTCACCGGTGATGTGGGAGTTGCTCGAAGAGGCGGCCATCCAGTTGATCGCCGACCGCGACATGACCCGTGTCGACGGTGTCGACACCGAACTTCCACGGATGGGTGCCGCCTGGTCAGTCGCCAACTCCGTGGGCTTGATCGACCAGCTAAAGGACTATTGGCCGGCATGCACCGACGATCTGACACCGGAGATTCGTTTTGCGATGGAGACCGTGCCCGGCATGTACGGCGCCGACGCCAGGATCAAGCTCGAGAGACGCCGTACGGAGCTGAACGAAGCGATGGCGCGGATCTTCGATGCCGCCGCGGGTGGCGTCGACTTTGTGATCACCGCCAGCAACCCCGACGTGGCGTTCGACGCCGATGGGCCGCTGCCCAACACATTCGGTGGCATCAGGGCCGGACAGACGAACAACGGCAGGCTCACCTTCCCCGCCAATCTGTATGGCAACCCGGCAATCTCGATCCCGGCTGGGTTCCTCGACCGGCTTCCGGTCGGCCTGCAGGTGGTCGGCCCGCACTTCAGCGAAGAACTCCTGCTCGACCTGGCGCTCACCGTCGAACACAACCGCCCCTGGCCGCTCACGGTGAACACCCACACGTAGCACCGACGCTGGTTGCCGAACACCGGGCGGCAACTTTCGCCATGCAACCGCGATCTTCGAGGTCGCGACGTCGATGTTTCCGAGTGCGATCGGCCCGGACACGTCTCTGTAGGACGGCAAATTGTTCGGCCAACACGCCCGTCCCCTACGACGATCGAGTGTGCCCGGCATTACCTTCGGCGTGGTGATCGTGTCGTCTTCCAGCCCAACTCGTGCCCAACACGGGTCGATCGGCGGCTGGTGTGGAGAGCAGGTTCCGGCGTTCGCGGCCAACGAGTTGTCGGCGGCTATCCATGAGATTCGTGCACGCGCCTTCATCGTGCTCGATCCCGACACCGGCCGACTCGGAGTCGCCACGGGCGGAACGTTGGTGGAGTCGGCGAGTGCCGGGTCGTGGCCGGTGGCAGCGGTACTTCCGCCGATGTATCCGGAGTGGCTCGGCGATCGAAGCTTCAACGAAGTCCACGGGACACGGTTTCCGTACGTCACGGGAGCTATGGCGAACGGTATCGCCACGACGCGCCTGGTCATCGAGGTATCGCGCGCTGGTTGCCTGGGGTTCTTCGGGTCGGCCGGGCTGAGCCTGGATATTGTCAGCCACGCGATCGACGAACTCGCGACGGCGCTCGATGGATCCGGCGCGCCTTGGGGCTGCAATCTGATTCATTCCCCACAAGAGCCGGCGCTCGAGCAAGCGGTCGCCGATCTCTACATCGCCCGTGGGGTTCGCCGAGTGTCGGCCGCTGCGTACATGGCGTTGACGCCTGCGATCGTTCGATATGCCTACAGCGGCGTGCACGTCGATGCGAATGGGGTCGTGCAACGCCCGAACAGTGTCTTTGCGAAGATCTCGCGTCCCGAAGTCGCCCGCCACTTCATGCATCCCGCGCCCGATCGGATGTTGACTGCCCTGGTCGCCAGCGGTCGGCTGACCCACGATGAGGCGCATCTCGCGACGTCGCTGCCGGTGGCCGAGGACATAACCGTCGAAAGCGACAGTGGCGGGCACACCGACAATCGCCCACTCGGCCCTTTGTTCTCGGCGATTCAGGCGGTTAGAGACGAAGCCATGGCGACGCATCGATACGTCAGGCCGATTCGGCTCGGAGCCGCTGGTGGGATAGGGACGCCACAGGCCACAGCGGCCGCGTTCGCCTTGGGAGCCTCGTATGTGTTGACCGGCACGGTGAACGAATCGTGTCTCGAGTCGGGACTATCGACTGAAGGCAAACGATTGCTCGCCGCCGCCGACATCGCGGACGTAACCATGGCTCCCGCCGCCGACATGTTCGAACTCGGAGTCGACCTCCAGGTCCTCAAGCGCGGAACGATGTTCGCGCCACGTGCCCGAAAGCTGCACGACTTGTACAAGGCATACCCATCGCTCGACGCGATTCCCCGCCAAGAACTCGACGAACTCGAAAAGAACATCCTCGGAACGTCGATCGCGGCATGTTGGGAAGCAACTCAAGAGTTCTGGAACGACCGCGACCCCGACCAGGTCGCCGAGGCCGAACGGAATCCAAAGCACAAGATGGCGTTGACGTTTAGGAGCTACCTCGGGATGTCGAGCCGCTGGTCGATCGACGGCGTCGCCGACCGTCGCCTCGACTACCAGATCTGGTGCGGACCAGCGATGGGTGCGTTCAACGCTTGGACTGCGGGGACATTCTTGGCCGAGCCGGAGAATCGAACTGTGGCTCAGGTTGCCAGAAACTTGTTGGAAGGCGCGGCCGTCGTGACGCGCGCTCACCAATTCCGCACCTACGGTGTGCCTGTGCCGTCTGAAGCTTTCTCCTTTCAGCCCCGCCACCTCGAGTGATACGAACGACACGTGACGTCGGCGTCAGCCACCGGCGGGCAGCGCCAAGAAGGACTCCATGACCACCAACCAGCAAACAGTGCGACCACCGATTGCTGTGGTCGGCGTGTCGGCGTTATTTCCGGGTTCGGTCGACTCGACCGGCTTCTGGACCGACATTCTCGCCGGCACAGACCGAATGACAGACGTCCCCCCGAGTCATTGGTTGATCGACGACCACTACGACCCCGATCCATCCGTGCCGGACAAAACTTACGGTCGCCGCGGCGGGTTTATCACGCCGGTTGACTTCGATGCGATGAGCTTCGGCGTGCCGCCGAGTGTCATCTCGTCGACCGACACCAGCCAACTTCTGGCGCTGATCGTGGCGCAACGGGTGCTCGACGATGCGATACGTGGTCAGTTCAGCGAACTCGACCGCACCCGGGCCTCCGTCATCCTCGGGGTGACATCAGGACAAGAGTTGTTGGGTGCGATGGCCAGTCGAATGAACCGTCCGATGTGGCTGCAAGGCATGCGCCGTGCCGGTATTGCCGAAGACACCGCTCAGGAGGCCTGCGACCGAATCCTCGCGCTGCATCCCGAGTGGACGGAGAACACCTTTCCCGGTCTGCTGGGAAATGTCGTGGCGGGGCGGGTTGCCAACCGACTCGACCTCGGGGGCACGAACTGTGTAACCGACGCGGCGTGCGCATCGTCCTTCTCGGCTATTTCGATGGGGATCAACGAGTTGTACCTCGGAGACAGCGACCTGGTGATCGCCGGTGGCGTCGACACGATGAACGACATCTTCATGTACATGTGTTTCTCGAAGACTCCCGCTCTGTCGAAGTCGGAGGATATTCGTCCGTTCTCCGACAAGGCTGATGGCACCATGCTCGGCGAAGGCATCGGGATGGTGGCGCTCAAGCGCCTCGCCGACGCAGAACACGACGGCAACGACATCTACTGTGTTGTCAACGGTGTGGGCGCCAGCTCCGATGGCCGATCCAAGAGTGTGTACGCGCCGGTGTCGTCGGGCCAGGCCCGAGCGCTCGAAAATGCCTACGCCAAAACCGCGTACAGCCCCGACACGGTCGAGCTGATCGAAGCTCACGGCACCGGAACCGTTGCGGGCGACGCCGCCGAGTTCGGCGGCCTCGAGCTGGCGTTCAACGCGACTGGGCGCGACGACCGTCAATGGTGTGCGCTCGGCTCAGTGAAGAGCCAGATCGGCCACACCAAGGCTGCCTCCGGTGCCGCCGGCCTATTCAAGGTAGTGATGGCACTGCACCACAAGGTGCTTCCTCAAACGGCCAAGATTGACAGACCTAACCCCGGCCTCGACCTCGTGAACTCGCCGTTCCACCTGAACACGAGGACTCGACCATGGGTCCGCAGCTCCGACCATGAACGCCGAGGTTCGGTCAGTTCGTTCGGCTTCGGCGGATCGAACTTTCCACATCGCGCTGTCCGAGTACGTCGGTGACGCAGCCCGGGCGCCGCGATTGCGAACCACCGATGTCGAGTTGATGGTGCTGTGCGGTGTCGATGGTGCCGACATCGTCGAGCAAGCCCAACAACACATCGATCCGACCGCACCCGCCGGCTCCCTGCGGTACATGGCACAAACTAGCCAACGGGCGTACATGGCTGGTGCGCCGACTCGGCTCGCAATCACCGCCGGCGACGAGGCCGACCTACGAGCCAAGCTCGGCCAGGCGGTTGCGCTCATCACTAACAATCCGACCAATCCGTTCTCGACACCGACCGGCATCCACTACGGGTTGGGCGCCCACACCGGCGACGTCGCATTCGTCTTTCCGGGACAGGGCAGTCAGTACACGTTCATGGGATCGGATCTGGCCATCAACTTTTCGGAGGCGATGGGCGCATGGGATCTCGCCGCCGATCAGGATTGGGGCACGACATCTCTACACGACGTGGTGTTCCCGATCACCTCGTTCGAAGATGGCGCCGACAGCGCTAACCAGGCTTTGCTGACCGCCACCCATTGGGCACAACCGGCGATCGGCACGACCAGTCTGGGCTTTCTACGCGTCCTGCGTGCGATCGGGCTCGAGGCCCGCCACGTCGGTGGGCACAGCTTCGGAGAAATCACCGCCCTGCACGCCGCCGGTGTCCTGTCCGAGGCAGACATGGTTCGCGTCGCAAGGCGGCGGGGCGACCTGATGGCCGAGGCTGCACAGACACCGGGATCGATGACCGCCGTGACCGGGTCGATCGATGTAGTCGGCGCGATTGTCGACGGCTCGGGAGCCGACGTTGTGATCGCCAATCACAACAGCCAACGACAGGTCGTTTTGTCAGGCCCGACCGAAGCGATCGAACAAGTCGAGGCCGAGCTCACCGCTGCCGGTGTCGCCGCCAAGCGGTTGCCGGTGGCGACCGCATTCCATTCGCCGGTCGTCAGCGGAGCGAGCGCCGACTTCGCCGACTTCCTCGATGACGTCACGTTCGGTGCTCCCGCGGTGCCCGTTCTTTCGAACGAGACCGCACAGCCGTACCCGAGCGACGATGTCGCAGCGATGCGGGCCCAACTCGCCCGCCAACTTTCGTGCCCGGTGCGCTTCGTCGAGATGATCGACACAATGTACGACAGCGGCGCACGCACCTTCGTCGAGGTCGGACCGTCGGCGGTTCTGACGGGCCTGATCAGCACCATCCTCGAAGGTCGCGATCATATCGCAGTTCCACTCGACAAGAAGGGCCGGGGCGGCCTCTCGGCATTCTTCAACGGCATTGGCCAACTGGTCGCAGCCGGCGTCGAGATGAACCTCGATGCACTCTGGCACGAGTACGGCGACATGCCGAATCCGCACGACGCCGTACAGCCGAAGCTGACGATCGCTGTCAGCGGCGCCAACTCTGGCAGCCCGTATCCACCCAGCGACCTGAACGAACTCGCCGAGGCGAACCCTGTGACCAATCCGAACTCGCCGACTGCGATCACGAACCCGCCGACTGCCATCCCGGCGCAGGCCGCTCACGCTACGCCCCTTACAACGGTTGCTCCCGCCGTTCACGTCGCGCCAGCCCATGTCGTGCCACCGGCTCTACCCGATGCCGGAGTGCTCGCCGCCTACCAGGCTGCTCAGCAGCAGACGGCCGCCGCTCACACCACGTACCTCAACTCGATTGCACAGGCTCACAGCGCATTCCTCGTCGCCGCCCAACAGGGCATGGTCGTGCTCGGTCAACTCGCTGGCGTGGCGACCGACAGTGCTCCTCATCGCGTCGTTGGCGTCGCCCCTTCGGTGCCGCCCTTCGTTCCAGCGGGCCCCGCTCGTGTCGTGCCCCAAATAGAACCGGCGGCCCCGACCCGACCGGCTTCCAATGATGGCGCTCCACCCCTGGTCACCGCTGCCCCACCCGTCGTCGCCCCACCCGTCGTCGCCGCTGCGCAGGCCGTGGTCGAGACTTCGGTTGAGGTGTCGGTTGGTTTGTCGTCGATCGAGATGATGCCATTGTTGCTGGGGGTCGTCTCCGACCGAACCGGGTACCCCGCTGAGATGCTGAGTATGGAGATGGAACTCGAGTCCGACCTGGGGATCGACTCGATCAAGCGGGTCGAGATCCTGAGCGCCATGCAGGATCTGGTGCCCGATCTGCCCGAAGTCGATCTCACGGTGATGGCGAGCCTGGCAACACTCGGCGAGATCGTCGACTACCTCAGCAGCCAACTTGGTGCCCGATCGACGGCGACCAACACGATCGAAGCCGCCGGCGGATTCGACGGATCGTTCGGACGATTCGTCGTGCAGGCCGGTCCGGCCGCAGCGAGCAGTACACCGAGCCCCGGGTTGTTCGCCGGCAAGATTCTCGTCACCGACGACGAGGGGGGCATCGCCCCCGCACTCATCCACGCGCTGGCCGAGCATGGCGTTGATGCTGTTCTCGCATCGGCGATCGACTCGATCGGGCGCGCCGGCCTGATCTACCTCGGCAACTTGCGCGTCGCAGCCGATGTCGACTGGGCGCTCGCGTTGAACCGGGACGCGTTCGATGTCGCCAAAACCTTCGCCGCATCCGCCGCTGAGGGTGGCTTGTTCGTAGCCGTCGATGATCAGAACGGAACGTTCGGATGCGCGGGCTCCGATGCCACGCGGGCGTGGGCGAGCGGGCTCAGCGCCCTCAACCGCACGGCCACACTCGAGTGGCCGGCCGCAACCGTCAAGACGATCGACATCGATCGAGCCAATCGAAGTGCCGACGAGATCGCCCGAGCGCTTGCTGACGAACTACTCCACGGCGGATCCGATCCGGAAATCGGACTCGCCGCCGACGGATCGCGGATCACATTACGGACCGTGCCCGTCGCAGTCGAGCAGGGTTCGCTACCGGTCGGATCATCAGACGTGTTCGTCGTGTCGGGCGGGGGTCGCGGCGTCACCGCAGCCACGATGATCGAGCTCGCGAAGGCGTCGTCGGCCACATTCGTTCTACTCGGCAGGTCTGCGCTCGAGACCGAGACCGAGCCCGAGCGGTACCGCCCCGCCCACGACGATGCCGCGCTCAAGCGGATCGTGCTCGACGAGGCGATTGCGGCCGGCTCACAGATCACACCCACCGAGCTCGACACGGTCGTCGGCAAGGTGCTCGCGAACCGGGAGATCCTCAAAACGATTGCGTCGATCGAGCGAGCCGGTGGGCATGCCCGTTACCACGCTGTCGACATCACCGATCTCGGCGCCGTCGAGCGGGTGCTAGCGGGCGTCCGCGTCGACGTCGGCCCGATCACCGGCGTCGTCCACGGTGCTGGCGTGCTCGCCGACAAGCTAATCGTCGACAAATCCCGGGCCCAGTTCGACAGCGTGTTCGACACGAAGGTGGTCGGCCTGCAGAATCTGCTGTCGGCGACATCCGGTGACAACCTGAAGGTCTTGTGTCTGTTCTCGTCGGTTGCCGCGCGTACCGGCAACGTCGGGCAGGCCGACTATGCGATGGCCAACGAGATCCTCAACAAAGTGGCAGTCAACGAGCGCAGACGGCGTGGCGACGGATGCATCGTCAAGTCACTCGGCTGGGGTCCTTGGGCCGGTGGAATGGTCACCCCCGCCTTGATGCACCACTTCGAGTCGATGGGCGTCGAGCTTGTCGCTCTCGACGTCGGCGCCCGCATGCTGCTCGACGAACTCGCCAGCCCCCAAAGCGACCAGGTCGAGGTCGTCCTCGGTGGAGGCGTAATCGCTCAGACCGACGTTGTCGAACGGATGCAACGGGTCGGCGCGTGACGTCGGTCAACCCGTGAACACGTTTCGGCCAGTCGCGATCGTCGGGCGGGCCTGCGTGCTTCCTGGCGCGTTGACGCCGACCGAACTTTGGGATCGTGTGTTCGCCGGTGATGACCTGATCAGTCAGGTCCCACCCGGGCGCTGGAAGGTGGATACCGCCGATGTGTTGTGTGAGGGTCCTGACGACAGCGGCGACCGCACATGGTCCGACCGCGGCGGTTATGTGCACGGCTTCGAGGCAACCTTCGACCCCAGTGGCTTCGCCATCCCGGCCGACGAGATCGTTGCCCTCGACCCGGTGTTTCAATGGACATTCCACACGGCCCGCGAGGCGTTGCGCGACGCCGGCCATGCGGATCTCGATGCATCGCGGTTCGGTGCGATCTTTGGCAACCTGTCGTTTCCCTCTGCCGGTATGGCGGCGTTCGTGCAGGCCGCCACGCTGGCCGACCTCGCGGAGGACGGATCGGCCGAGGCAACCGCACCAGGCGTCGATGTCGCCGGAGCGCGCAACAGATTCACCTCCGGCCTACCCGCGCTGCTGCTGGAACGTGCGCTGCGGTTGGGTGCCGGTGCATTTGCCCTCGATGCGGCATGCGCCAGCAGTCTCTACGCGATCAAGTTGGCGTGTGATCGACTTCACGACGGTGACGTCGACCTCATGTTGGCCGGCGCCGTCAACTGTGCCGACGACCTGTTTATCCACCAGGGGTTCACGGCGCTGAACGCCCTGAGTGTCAGCGGTCGGTCGCGCCCGTTCCACCACGACGCGGACGGTCTCGTGCCAGCCGAGGGGTGTGGGTTCGTCGCGCTGCGCCGTCTCGAAGACGCCGTCCGTGACGGCGACACGATCCATGCCATCATCCGAGGTGTCGGCCTGTCGAACGACGGACGTGGGCGCGGGATGCTTGTGCCCTCCAGCGCCGGACAGATCCTGGCCATGCGCCAGGCGTTCGATGTAGCCGGGCTCGACCCGACCGACATCTCACTGCTCGAGTGCCACGCCACCGGAACTCGAATCGGCGATGCGACCGAATTGGAGTCGAGCGCTCAGATATACAAGCGCTGCGCCGATCTGCCGATCGGCTCGTTGAAGTCGAACACAGGGCATCTGATCACCGCAGCGGGTGTGGCCGGCGTCATCAAGGTGATCGAGGCAATCAGGCACGAGGTAAGGCCACCCACCTTGCACGTCGAGCACACGCTCGACGCCCTCGAGGGGTCCCCCTTCCGGGTGCTCTCAGCAGCCGAGCCTTGGCGACGCACTGACGCGCCAGATGGGATCTTGCGCGCCGGAATCTCGGCATTCGGGTTCGGTGGCAACAACGCACACCTAATCCTCGAGGAACCCGGATCGGCGACGGCGCTGCTTGGCGCACCGCGTCCGTCGCAGAAGATGGCGGTTCCCGTCGCCATCGTGGGCATCGGGATCTGTGCCGCCGCGGCGGTCGGGCATCAGGCGTTTTCCGACGCGTTCATTGGCGAATCGGTTTGTCTCGACACCGACGGAGCCGGTCGAATGCCAGACATCGAGTTGCGTCTTTCTGCGCAGAAGTTTCCACCTAACGACCTGAAGGCCGCACTCAGCCAGCAACTCGTCATGCTTCAAGTGACCGACGAGGCACTCGAACAATCCGGGCCGCTACCGCGCGACACCACCGGGATCTATGTGGGCATGGGGACCGATCCACAGGCTGCTCGCTTCGGGATCAGATGGAGAGTCGCCGCGTTGGAGTGCGAAGGAGATCCCCCGGATTGGGCCGGGCGTGCACGCGATGCGATCGGCCCGGTACTCAAAGCCGCAGGAGTACTCGGCGCGATGCCGAACCTGATTGCCAACCGGCTCAACAGCCAATACGACATCGCTGGGACAAGCTTCACAATCAGCTCTGAAGAACACAGCGGGCTCGACGCGCTCGACGTCGCCGTGCGATCGCTGCGAGTTGGCGATATTGACGCCGCCATGGTCGGCGCCGTCGACCTCTCGTGCGACCCCGCTCATCGTGTCGCCGCCGAACTGGTACTTCCCGAGGATCGCCAGACACCCGGTGATGCCGCAGTGATGCTCGTGCTCAAGCGGCTCGACGATGCCGAACGTGACGGCAACACCGTCCACGCCGTGATCTGCAGCGAACGAGTCGATGACGATGGGATTGGTCTCACCCGGCACAGTGACCTTCGGCTGGGCCTTGGTTCGAACGCAGTCAGCGTTTCGCACCTCTTCGGCCACGCCCACGCCGCCTCAGGGCTAGTGCACGTCGCCGCGGCAGCCGTCGCTCTCCATCACCGCGTGTCGATCGGCGATGTCCCCTTGGTTGCATCCAATCCCGAGATCGGAACCGGACTTCCCAACGGCGCCGGACCCCGAACCGTGTCGGTCGAGACGACATCGTTCGATGGCATCGTCAGCCGATCGATACTGCTGGCCGAGGCAACCGACCATCTCGCCCCGAGCCGCCTCGAGCCGCCACGTCTCCACACGTATTCCGGCGTCGACGCCGCTGAGGTGCTCAGCGCACTCGCCGCCCGCCGCGAGTCTGGCATCGGCCCGACTCGATTGGTGATTGTCGCTGATGGTCCGAAACAGTTGGCGGTCAGATCACGACGGGCGCGCAGACACATCGAGGACGGCATCCCAGCCGGCGCCGGAGTTTGCTACCGCACTGCCGTACTGGACGGCGAAATGGCATTTGTCTTCACTGCCGGCGGGGCTGCGTACCACGGGATGGGTGCCCAACTGCTCAGGGCCCTTCCGGAGATCACCTCGCCAATCTCGGCTAACTTCCCGCTCGGTGACGTGTCGGCGTGGATCTTCACACCAGCTCACGAACCACTCCCCGCTGACTACCTGTGGGGGACGGCGCTCGTCAGCCAGGCACACGCTCAGCTTACGCTCGGCCTGCTCGGCCTCCGCCCGAGCGCGGCGATCGGCTACTCGTCTGGTGAGAGCAACGTGCTGTACGCGTTCGGGGTGTGGAACGACATTGGCGCAATGCGTCGTGAGATTCTCGAGACCGGCATGCTGGATCGCGAGATCGGCGTCGAGTTCCGGGCGGTCGCACGTGCTTGGCAGGTCGACCGCGCCGACTGGGCCGTCTGGAACGTGCTCGCTCCGGTCGACGAGGTGCGCACAGCGATCTCTGGTGAACCGCGTGTTCATCTGATGCTGATCAACACCGATCGCAATGTCGTCATCAGCGGTGACGCCTCCGCGTGTGAGCGGCTGGTCAAGACTTTCGGCATTCAACGATGTCGGCCGGTCGGCTACAACCTCGCATGTCACGTCCCCGAGCTGCAGGCCGAGTTCCACCAACCTTGGCTCGACATCCACACACGACACGTGACCCCGGTCGACGGGGTGCGGTTCTACTCGAACGGCGTCTCGGGCGCCTACGCCGTCAGCACGCAGGCGTGCGCAGCGGCCATCACCCGCCAAGCAGAGACCACTGTCGACTTCCCGGCAACGATCCGGGCCGCCTACGACGACGGCGTACGGATCTTCGTCGAGCACGGTCCATCGGGTGCGTGCACCAACTACATCCGTGAAATCCTGAGTGGCCACGACATCCTGGCTGTGCACCTTGATCGTCGCGACCACAACATTCCGCAGATCTTTGGTGCGTGTGCGGCGCTCGTCGCGGCTGGCGTCCACGTCGACCATGAGGCGTTGACAGAACGATTGAGTCGGCGCTCACCAGCCAGGATCGTTCACGACGGGCCGATCATGTCATTTCCGGCCCACCCGGCACCCGTGCGACTCCCACCGCGAACGATGCCGAGCGCCCAGGCGATGGCGCCTGCCCCAACATTGCCTCCGGTCTTCCTTCTCGTCGGTCAGCCCGGCGCCGCGACAACCTCCGAGCCACCGATCGCCAAGGTCGCGATTGTCGACGTCTCGACGAACGTGGGCCAGGTAGCTGCAGTAGCAGGAGCAGCGGCGGCCACGACCGAACATGCCACCGCCACACCGACTGATGCGCAGCTTGATGTGGCCTCGGTGCTGCTTCGCCAGATCACGGCGATGACCCAGCTCCACGAAGCGTTCGTAGCTCAACAGTCCGCGATGCACGAAAGGTTTTTGGCGACGCGCAGCGCCTCACTCGACTTGCTCGCCCGCAGCGGAGCCACGCCAGCCCCCGCGCTGACGCTGCCATCAGCCGACCTGACAGCGGTGACGGAACCCAGCGTTCCAGCACCATCTTGGGTGGACGAGGACCCGTCACAGCGTCCAACCCAAAGCCCAAATCAGCCGCGCACCGTGGCCGTGTCAGACACGGCGACCGACAATGGTTCACGACAACCGCTCTGGAACAAGGCGCAACTCGAGATCCACTCGTCGGGCCGGATCTCCGAGCTGTTCGGCCCGATGTTCGAACCGCAGGACCACTTCATGTTGCAGTGCCGCATGCCTGAACCGCCGCTGTTGCTCGCTGACCGGGTGATCGGCTTGCAGGCAGAACCAGGCGTACTCGGCGTCGGCGCGATCTGGACCGAGACCGATGTCGAGCGCGACGCCTGGTACCTGAACGGTGGCTACATGCCTGCCGGGTTCATGATCGAGTCAGGCCAAGCCGACCTGATGTTGATCAGCTACATGGGAATCGACCTCTTGAACCGAGGAGAGCGTTCGTACCGCCTGCTCGGCTGCACGCTGGTCTACCACGGCGAGCTTCCAAGCGCGGGCGACACGCTCGAGTACGAGATCCGCATCACCGGCCATGCCAAGCACGGCGATATCCGGCTCTTTTTCTTCGAATACGACTGCGTCGTCGATGGGCAGCGACGTCTCACGGTGCGCGATGCACAGGCCGGCTTCTTTACTGGCGACGAACTCCGCAATGCGCAGGGTGCACTGTGGACGCCCGAATCGGCGCGGGCCGGGCTGCGCTTCGACGCCCGAGTTGATCCGCCGGCTGTCGCATGCGAGAAGAACGCGTTTACCACTGACGAGCTGCGGGCCTTCAGCGAAGGACGCATTTTCGAATGTTTCGGAACCGGCTTCGAACTGGCCGAGACCCACACGCGCACACCGAAGATCCAGTCCGGAGATCAACTGTTCATCGACGAGATCACCCAGTTCGACCCAACGGGCGGGCCGTGGGGCCGCGGTTTCATGCGCGGCGAATCCGCGATTGCCAACGACGAATGGTTCTTCGACGGACACTTCAAGAACGATCCGTGCATGCCAGGCAATTTCATGGTCGAGGCCTGCATCGAGGCCATGTCGTTCTATCTCGCGGCGCTCGGATACACGACACGAGCCGACGGTTGGCGCTTCCAGCCATTGGCCGAGCAACCCTTCGAGCTCAAGTGCAGAGGGGAGATCAATCCTCAGACCGAGCGAGTCGCGTATGAGCTGTACGTCGAGGAAGTGTGGGATGGCCCGCACCCGACGATTATCTGCGATGTGCTGGGTTTTGTCGATGACAAACCGGCCTTCCATGCCCACCGGATCGGTGTCGAACTCGTCCCCGGCTGGCCGCTGACGACGATGCCCGAGATCTACGAGCATGTCGTCGAGCCCACGCAAGTGGCCACCGACACCAGCGGATTCCGATTCGACTGGAAGGCGATGATCTCGTGTGCGTGGGGCAAGCCGTCCGAAGCGTTCGGCCCGATGTACGCCCAATTCGATGGGACGCGCCGTTCGCCACGGCTGCCGGGCGAGCCATATCACTTCATCGGCCGCGTGACACAAATCGTCGGCGATCTCGACGACTGCAAGGCAGGTATGGAGATCGTCTGCGAATACGACATTCCCGATGACGCCTGGTACTTCGATCAGAACGGCGCAGAGACCATGCCGTTCGCCGTACTGCTCGAAGCGGCACTGCAACCGTGCGGGTGGGTGGCGTCCGCCGTCGGATCGATCACCGGCAGCGCCGACGACATGTTGTTCCGCAATCTCGATGGCACCGGAACCGTCCTCGATGAACTCACCCGGACCGCCGGAACGCTGACGACCCGAGTGAAGCTCACGAGTGTCTCGCGGGCGGGTGGCATGATCATCGAAGGTTTCGATGTCGAGTGTTCGCTCGGGGATCGAGTCGTGTACACGATGGAAACCGTGTTCGGTTTCTTCCCGCCGGCGGCCTTTCACAATCAGGTCGGCCTCGTGGTCACCGACGATCATCGAGCGATGCAGGCTCTGGCAAGTCAGCCAGGCGGCCGAATGACGGATCTGACGGGGCGTCCCGAACGATTCTGTGCCGGCAGCGCCCGACTCGCCGGGGACATGCTCCTGATGCTCGACCGGGTCAACCATCTCGTCGGCGCCGGCAGTGCTGGTCTCGGCCTCGTCGTTGGTGAGAAAGACGTCGACATCTCCGAATGGTTCTTCAAAGCCCACTTCTTCCAAGACCCGGTGCAACCCGGCTCGCTCGGCATTGAAGCGCTGCTTCAACTTCTGCAGTACTTCATGCTCGATTCCGACATGGATCGACTTCTCGACCGGGCACGGTTCGAACCCATGTTGCTCGGCGCACCAATGGTGTGGAAGTACCGCGGGCAGGTCACACCGAACAACTCGTTGATCACGACGGTCATGGAGATCACCGAGGCAGGTGTTGATGAGCGTGGCCCGTTCGTGATCGGTGCCGGATCGCTGTGGTGCGACGGGCTGCGTATCTACGAGGTCTCCAACATGGGGATGCGACTCGTGTCGGGGCCCGCGGGCGGACTGCCGGGCTCGACTGTCGGCGTGTCCACCCTTGCGGTGACGATCAATCAGGCGCTCCACCCTCAGCTCATCGATCATGCGGTAGACGCCACGCCGGTCGTGCCGGTGGCGTTCGCGCTCGAGTGGTTCGCCCGGTTGGCGCGGGCCCACCGCCCCGACTTACACCTCACACGGCTCTCTGACCTGAGGGTGCTCAGCGGGCTCGTCGCCGAGCAGTACGCCGCCGGTGGTGATCTGGATCTCGCCGTCTCGGTGCAGAGTTCTGAGTCCACCGCCAATGGCTGCACGATCGGATTGGAACTGAGGAACGCGTCAACGGGTCGTCTCCACTACCGCTGTAAGGGTGAACTCAGCATCGATCCACCGACGCCGGACGGCGCCAAGGATGACGTCGACGGGGCGGATCCGACATCGACCAATTCTGGTGATCCGTGGACCGGCGAGATCTACTCGAGCGAGGTTCTGTTCCATGGTCCGGCGTTCCATGTCATCCAAGACATCTCGGCCGTCTCGAGCCACGGTTTGGATGCGGTTTTGTCGGGAGCGGGCGCGGTCGATTGGCCTGACGGGCCATGGGTCTCAGATCCGGGGCTGCTCGATGGGGCGCTGCAGTTGGCGCTGTTGTGGACCGAGCTTCAACTCGGTGCTCCCTCGCTGCCGACCGCGATCGGTCGGGTCCACCTTTTCGAAGCGCACGCGCCAGGGCCGCACACCGCAGCACTCATCGGGCGCCGAACAACGCCGAACATGGTTGTGTGCGATATCTCGATCCGATCGGCGACCGGAGCAGTCGTCGCCCGGCTCGACGGCGTCGAGACCCACAAGTTGCAACGCGCGAGCTGACGACGACCCACCAAGCCGCCGAATTCAGCTCTCAGATACGCGTTACGGGCAGTTTGCGAAGCATGATGGTGATGTGTCGCACACCCTCATCTCCAATCCTGCAAACGAAGTGGCCATCCAGGCTGGCGCAGTCGTCTCCAAGGTCGTTCACCGCCATGACGGGTTGAACGTGACCGTGTTTGGCTTCGATGCCGGCGAACAGCTGACCGAGCACGCGGCGCCCCTTGCGGCCATCGTTCAGGTCTTGTCCGGACGGCTTCGCTTCACCGTCGACGGCGAGCAGCTAGATCTGGGACCCGGTTCCTGGCTACACATGGCACCTGATGCCCCCCACTCGCTCGTTGCCACAGAACCGGCAGTCATGCTGCTAACGCTGATCGATTCATGAGCAAGCCATCGGCGCCCTTGAGCCCTTGAGCCCGTGAGCCCGTGAGCCCGTGAGCCCGTGAGACCGTGAGGCAGCAAGCCCGTGAGACCGTGAGACCGTGGGACCGTGGGACCGTGAGACCGTGAGGCAGCAAGCCCGTGAGCCCGTGGCGTGGATTGGAAATGTCTGACCCGGTTGGCGGCCGGGCCGGGTTGGAGCCTCGGCCCTGGCCCGTTTGGCTGTCTCATGCGGCTTGTCGGTTGGGTGGGCCGGTGGTGTGGATGGTGCCGTCGGGGAACCGGATGTTGAGCTCTCGGTTGGCACCGAGTGTGATCACCCAACTGTTGTGATGGATTTTGGTGTGGTGATGGGCGCAGACCGGCAACAAGTTGACCAGATCAGTGTTACCACCGTGACGCCACCAGATGATGTGGTGCAGTTTGCAACGCGAGTACCTAACCGTGCAGCCCGGGATCGCACACGTCGAGTACAACGCCTGTAACGCCCGGCGTTGGGCCCGGTTCGCCAACCGGGTCGCACGCCCCAAATCGAGTTGCCCGGGAGCATGCAAGATGACCCCGTTACGCACAACCACCGCATGCACATCGACCAGATCGTCGTTACCGCACATCTCAGCCAAAACCCTGGTCGGGATCTCAACAGGGATCCCCCAATCGACGATCGGCCCACCCACCCCGTTGGGTTGATCAGCGTCAACAACGATGATCACCTCACGACGACCCGACCGCCCCACACCAACCCCGGCACCTGTGCCGGCGTCGAGGATCAGGCGTTGCAACGCCAACGCCCGCAAATGCTGTTGTTTGAGAACCGGATCAGACGGACACGTGACGGGTGTCGCCTCAGCAAACAAGGCTTGCATCGCGGTTTCAAGTCGGGCATCAAGATCAACACCCGACAACGGATCAAACCGGGCGTCGAACCGCCACATACCCTCTTGATCGGTCCACACCCGCAACCCGGTCTTGCGACGCTGACGTTGCAACCGATCCATACCGTCGTCGCGTTCGGTCGCCCGTGCTTCGAGCGCTAACCGGCGCCGGAACTCATCAACAGTGGCCGACGACGCAACCGCCACCAACCCGGCAACCCGATCAAAATATTCGGTGCGCTGGGTATCGGTCAGCGGCTTGGCGCCCCTCGTGATCGCATCAATATGACCAGCAGTCACATCAGCAGCACCCAAAGCATCCGCGAAACCAGGCACCTTGCCCAACGTGTCAGACCGCTCCTTCGCCCTGGTCGCCTCGTTCAACGATGAACGCGTGCAATCAGCAATCGTTTTTTCAGGGAACGACACCAAAGCAGCCAGAGCGGTGGTGAGCCGGGCATCAGCAGCAGCCAACCATGCTTTGACCTGAGCTGACGCTGTGATCGCAGACTCCAACACCAAACGCCCAGCCGCCGGGTCACCGCTGGCCAACGACACCACCCGCACCCGCTCAACAACCCCACCAAACTCCATACCCCCATCATGACCAAGGGGTACAACAGAGTTTCCGGCAACGAGCATCCGCATCGAACACGACAAACCCCAGTCCAGGCCGGGTTGTGTCAGACACAACCTGCCAGCCCGACCAACCCTGCGCCGATCACCTCGTGATCACTTATGCGCTCGCCTCGAAAATCGCCACCTAGATGGTGGGCACCACCGGCAGGGGTGTAGCCCAACCAGAGCCAGGTTGTATGTTGCGAAACATGAAGGTTGCACTGACGGTCAATGATTTTCTCCGCCGTGCGGAGTTGCTGTACCCCGATCGCGAAGCGATCGTCGACGAGCCGGACCAGCCGGCCGCATCGTGGGGATCCATCACGTATCGCGAGATGGCGAAACGTGCCAAGGCATTGGCTGCTGGTCTCGACGCACTCGGCATCGCACCAGGCGAGCGGGTGGCGATGGTGTCACACAACTCTGCTCGCCTGCTGACGGCTTTGTTCGGCGTCTCCGGCTCGGGCCGCGTTCTGGTACCGATCAACTTTCGCCTCGTCGCCGAAGAGGTCAAGTACATCGTCGCCCACTCGGGTGCCCGGGTGCTGCTGGTCGACCCCGAACTCGAAAAGGAGATGGCAGACGTCGAGTGCGAGATGAAGTGGACGATCGGCGCCGAGAGCGACGCGATCCTCATGAAGTTCGATGTCGAGCCCCAGTCATGGGAGGGCGACGAGGACGCAACCGCCACCATCAACTACACCTCCGGCACGACCGCACGCCCAAAGGGGGTGCAGCTCACACACCGCAATATCTGGCTCAACGCCTCGGTATTCGGTTGGCACATGGGCGTCAACGACCGCGACGTCTACATGCACACGCTGCCTCAGTTCCACTGCAACGGATGGGGCATGCTGTACTCCGTCACGGGCATGGGCGCCAAGCATGTGATCCAACGCAAGATCGACGGCGCAGAGATCCTGCGGCGGGTCGAGCAACATGGCGTCACGCTGTGGTGCGGCGCCCCTGCGGTGCTGAACATGATCCTCGACGCGGCGGCCGAGTGGAACGGCCCGATCCCTGGTGCCGGCACGGTTAGGTGTGTGATCGCCGGCGCGGCGCCGCCGACCCGAACGATCGAGCGTTGTGAGACCGAACTCGGTTGGGAGTTCAACCAGATCTACGGGTTGACCGAGACAACACCGGTGCTCACGATCAACCGACCGCGGGCCGAATGGGACAACCTCTCCCCCGCCGACCGGGCGGTCAAGCTGAACCGCGCCGGCGGACCCGCCATCGGATGCACGATGGCTGTCGATGACCAGGGCGAAATCCTGACTCGCGGCAACATGGTGATGGAGGGCTATTGGGCCCAAACCGAAGCCACTGCCGACGCCATCAAAGACGGCTTCTTCCACACCGGTGACGGTGGTTTCATCGACGAGGCCAACTATCTCACGATCGCCGACCGCAAGAAAGACGTCATCATCACCGGCGGCGAGAACGTCAGCTCGATAGAGGTCGAGGATGCGGTGTTCCAGCACCCCGATGTCACCGAGGTCGCCGTGATCGGCATCCCCGACGAGAAGTGGGGCGAGCTGGTCACAGCGTTGGTCGTCAAGTCCCCCGGCTCCGAACTTACCGAGCAAGAAGTGATCCTCTGGACCAAGCAGAAGCTGGCTGGTTACAAGTGTCCGAAGAAGGTCGAGTTCCGCGACGAACTGGCACGCACAGCCACCGGCAAGCTGCAGAAGTTCAAGCTCCGCGAGCCGTTTTGGGCCGAACGCGACCGCCAGATCAACTGAACAGCACGAGTCGTCGCTACTCGACGGCCGAATAGGTGGTGGTGCGGTCGGCGGTCGTGTGGCCGCGGACCTCGTCGACACCGGCCTGGAGATCCACCAGGAACTGGTCGATCACTGCCGCGTTGCCGTTGCTGACGGTGGCGTGGAGCGAATCGGGAGGGCCCTGACGGTCGAGATACCAATCGCGCTTGGCCATGGCGTCGCCGAGAGCGAACACATCGAGTGGTGCGTCGCCCGCCGGATCGGAGGCGATCGCCACCAGGTGGTAGTCGCCGTCGCCCAGCACTCGCAGGCCGTCGATCGCCGAGACACCCGCCCGGACTCGGTCGGCGGTTTCGAGCACCTTCCCGGTGAGTTCGACGTATCCGTCGATGCCGAGGTGCTGCATCACCGCCCAAGCGGCAGCCATGGGTAGTCCCGAGCGGGTGCCCTGAAGGTTCGGCGAGCCGTAAAACCCGCCCAGCCAGGCGTCGAACAAGAAAATCTGGTGACGACGCAGCTCTTTTGTGCGATGCAACACGACCGACACCCCCTTCGGGGCGTAGCCGAGCTTGTGGATGTCGGCTGAGATCGAGTGCACCCCGTCGACCCGAAAGTCCCACGGTGGCACCGGGCGACCGAGCATCTCGGCGAAGGGCAGTACGAAGCCACCCATGCAGGCATCGACGTGACAGTTGGCACCGACGGTGGCGGCGAGTTGTGCGATCTCGGGAATCGGGTCGACGACGCCCTGGGGAAACTGGGGAGCGGAGCCCACCACCAGCACCGTCTGGTCGGTCACCGCGGCGGCCATCGCGTCGACGTCAGCTGTCCAGTGGTCGCCGACCGGCGTCGTGTGGATCGGCATCCCGTACATGTGGGCCGATTTGTGGAACGCCGCGTGTGCACTCTCGGCGACGACGATCTCGCCGAATTCGATACCGCGTTCGGCCCGGCAGCGTTCACGGGCAGCGAGCACGGCGCACTGGATCGACTCGGTGCCGCCACTGGTCAAGAACCCGGCCGCCGTGTCGGGGCCATGCAGCAGGCCTGCGGTCCACGCCACGACCTCGTTCTGGATCTCGCCGAGCGACGGGAACGCCATCGGGTTGAGTGCATTCTCGTGGAGGTACATGATCGCCGCCTGCTCGGCAACGGTGTGCACGCTGGGCCCGCCGTCGAAGACGAGCCCAAATGTTCGGCCGTCCTGCCATCGGGCGTCGCCCACCCGCTTCGCCTTCAGGTCGGCGATCACGTCGTCGACGTTGCGTCCGTGCTGTGACATCTCCATGTCGAAGATCATCGCACCTCGAGCACTCGCGCCGCGATCGAACGGAGAGGTGCCTGACACCTTTCCGTTGATCAGGATGTGGCAAAGCCGGCGACCAGTGCGTTGCGCACAATGTTGCGCAACTGGGGTGTGTCGCTGGGGTACTCGCCCGACACGGTTACCGCCCAAGTCACGCCATCGGGCTGCACGAGCACCATCGCGTGCGTGTTCTGGATCGTGCCCGTGTGGCCGAAGCCGCTGTCGTAGTTGATCAGGCCCAATCCGTAGCCGGCCGGCGGCAAACCGGTCGGGAAGCGGTACCTCATCGCCTCGGCCATCTCCGGCGAGAGCGCCTTCCATCCCGGCGTCGAATGGTCGATCGAGTTGATGATCGTGACGAGGTCGGTCGGGGTGGCATTCCACGCGCCTGCAGCTCCGAGCGTTTCCATGAAATTCCGGTTGGGCGTCGGATGGTGCGATACCTCATCTGGGCCGAGGTCGTAGGTTGACGCCATCCGCATCCCGCTGATACCGAGCGGGGTCAGCAAGCGTTCGTACACGACCCGCTCATAGGTTTTGCCGGTCACGGCCTCGATCAGGATCCCGAGCACGCAATAGCTCATGTTGCTGTAGCGGAAGCCGTTGCCGCTCGACACTGATTGAGCGAGCCCCTGCGTTGCTGCGTCGACACACGAGGTCGCGCCATTAGAGAAGAAGATGCTGTCGTGCTGAGGGAAACCAGCCGTGTGGCTGAGCAACTCGCGGACGGTGATGCTCGAGGTATCTGGATCGTAAGAGCTGAGTCCGAGATGCTGAACAAGAGCACTGCCGACAGGGGCGTCGAGCGTCAATGTGCCGTCCGCGATGAGCTGCATCGTGACGATCGCCGTGATCATCTTGGAGATGCTGGCAATCCGGAAACGATCTGTGGTCTCGACGGGGTCACCGCTGGCGGCGAACCGCTCACCGAACGCCGCCCGGTGCACAACCTGGCCATCGATCATCACCGCCACCGACGCGCTGATGTCGGAGGGGATCAACCGTTTTGCCAGTGAATCATCGAAGGCCTGCCAGCCGCCGAGGTTCGGAGCGGCGTTGCCGGCGTCGTCGAAAGTCAACATACGATCGACGTCGACGGGCCCGGATTCGATAGCGTCCGACTCGACATCGCCCTCGAGGATCAGTTCAGTCCCTCCGCCGATCGAGTTGGCATCGACGATCACGGTCGGTTCGGCGCGTTGACCCGTGGTGAACTCGGGCGCCGGCGGTGCCGAAAGACGTGGCTGACCACAAGCGGACACGACAACGGCCAAGGCCATCGCCAGCGCGGCCGTGCGGCCCACGTCCCAACGTCGCGGTTTCACCCCGTCAGCATGCCCTACCCGTCAAGAAATTGCACCCTCTGTGATCAACTGAACGCGCATCGCGGCCACAGACGGTGGGGTACGACACTGCGTGAGCGCTGTCAGCGGCCAGGCATCGGCAACTCCTGCTGGACCGTCAGCACATCGGCAAAAAGGTCACCGAGCACGGCAATCCGTTCGAGCATCTCGTCGCTGGTAAATCGCAGGGTCTCGTGCCCTTCAGCGCAGGCTTCGACCTCGGTCCATTTGACGGGTGTCGAGACGGTCGGTTCGGGGCGGGCCCGCAGCGAATACGGAGCGATCGTCGTCTTGTGAAAAGCGTTCTGGCTCCAGTCGACGAAGATCTTGCCTGGCCGCTCGGCCTTCGCCATCACAGTCGTGACGCGCCCGGGAAGCTGGCGTTCGAGGACCTGACCAACGGCCAGCGCAAAGTCGGCCGCACCCCGGTGTGTCACGGTCGGCGTGTTGAGAGGCACATACATCTGGAGGCCCTTCGAACCGGACGTCTTGCACCAGCCCCGTAAGTCGACGGCGGCAAGCACGTCACGCGTCGCAACTGCGATCTGGCAGCACTCGACAATCGAGGCCGGCGGGCCCGGATCGAAGTCGAAGACCAAGGCGCAAGGTGTTTCAAGATCATCGGCCAGCGCCATCGGTGCATGGATCTCGATCGCCGCCATGTTGGCCGCCCACACCATGGTGGCGGTCTCGTCGACGCGGCAGTACTCGATACCCCCAGCACGATCGCCGGGCCCTAGCGTGACCCCCACCCAGGGAGGACGATGACCGGGACAGCGCTTCTCGAAGAAGCCTTGGGTGTCGGTGCCGTTCGGGTAGCGCCGAAACGTAAGCGGGCGACCGGTCAAGTGCGGAATCGCCACCGGTGCGATACGCGCCATGTAGTCGATTACCTGGGCTTTTGTGAACCCATTCGGGTAGAGCACCTTATCGAGATTGGTCAGTGACAGATGGCGTCCCTCGACATCGATCTCGACGCCATTGCTCACGCAGACTTCTTCTTCCGTGCCGCGACTTTCTTGGCGGGCTGCTTGGGGTCCTGCTGCTTGGGGTCCTGCTGCTCTGGATCAGGCTGCTTTGGATCAGGCTGCTTTGGATCAGGCTGCTTGGCCAGCGACTTCTCGGGTGCGCGTTCGGCCGCCTTTACCACCGCATTCTCGTGGTCGGCGGTGGATGGGTGCCGACCGCGGGCCAGCTTGGCAGCGGCCACACTGGCCTCGAGCGCTGTCATCAGATCGATCACCTTCGGCTTCTCGACGCAAGCCTCGGGCAGCACCAAAGTTTGCCCATCGGCCTTGATATGGATCAGGTCGAGCACCTGTTCGCGATATTGGTCGCGGTACTTCTCGGGCTCGAAGGCAGCCGTCAGCGAGTCGACCAGAGACTCGGCCATCGCGATCTCCTTTTTCGACACCTCGATCTCGTCGATGCCCCGCAACTCGTCGATCGCTGTCGGGTCGATGACCTCGTCGGCGTAGGCAAGGGTCGACATGATCATCCGGCCCTCTTCTGCTCGGATTGCCGCCGTGTACTGCTTATTGCGCATCACGAATCGGCCGATCGCCACCTTGCCGGCCCCCTCCATCGCCCGCGCCAACAGAACGTACGGCTTGGGGTTGGAGCTGGGCGCCACGTAGTAGGCGCTGTCGTAGAAGACTGGATCGATCTCCTCGAGATCGACAAACTCCTCCAAGTCGACCGTCTTGGTGGCGGCCGGGATGAACGGTTCGAGTTCGTCGGGATCGACAATGACGTAGCGTTCTTTGGAGATCTCGTATCCCTTGACAATGTGAACATCGGGCACCTCCTCGCCATCGAGCGAAGATACCTTCTTGTACTTGATGCGAGCCATCGTGCGCTCGTCGAGCTGGTTGAAGGCCACGCTCTGCCGGCGAACCGCGTGGTACAGCTTCACGGGGATGGCGACGAGACCAAAACTGATCGTGCCGCTCCAGACTGGCCTGGGCATTCGCCCATCATGGCCGAACAAACGCCCGATGTCACACGTTTGGGCGTCGGGACTCAGAGGTCGAGCACCGCCCGGGCCACAAGATCGGTACCGAATGCCGTGAGGATCGCCAGGTAAAGCAGCCCTGTTGCTGCCATCACCGCCGAGTACTCGCGCTCACGCAGCGCCGCCTTGGTAACAAACACCAGCACGATCGTGGTGACAGCGCTGGCGCCCCAGAACCATCCGAGCGTGCCACCCCAGCCATCGTCGACCGCTCCGGTCCACACACTGATCATGCCGACCGGCAACAACAGCGCCGCCACCTCGATCGGCCACACCCACCCCAACGCATCGACGATCTCGTTCAGCAGCCGACGCGGCAGGCCCGGTTGAGTGAGATACCAATGCCCCAGCAACATCGCATCGGTGACACAGCCAAGGAAGGCTGCACCTACCAGAGTTCGCAGCAGCGAGACGGCCGTGTCCCAACCACCGTCGGGGGCGGCGTCGATCGCCGCCGCGACCAGCCCGACCACACCGATCACGACCGGTACGAGGTCGAGATAAGGCGGGAATTCGCGGCCAGGTGCCATGTCGTCGGACTGTTTGTCTACCGCTCGATCGATGCCCGTCATCGTCGCCACGCGAGCCGAGCGACGATCGTGCTCAATCGATCCGCCGCTCACCCCGGCAGACTTTCTTTGTAACGACACAGCGAGCGCGAACCCAGTTGCCGCTACGACGCCGATCGATGACGCCTCACGCACCGGCAACAAGCCGTAGCGAAACCCAACGACCGCCGCCCCGAGCGCCATCGCTCCGTAGACGATCCGCAGCAGCCATCCGTAGCCCAAGCTGACCTCGCGCCGACGTGTGGTGAACCAGCAAAAGACCATGCCGCCAACGGCCCACTGCAGCAGCACTGTTGCAGCATCGAGGCGAATCACATGGTCGGATGGTAACGCCCTAGTCTTGGTGCTCCATGTTAATCCACCAGCGACGGTCACTCATCCTGCTCGGTGTCGCAGTCCTGGCGTTGACCGGTTGCTTCACGGGTCAACGCCCGGCGTTGGCGCCCAATTTTTCCATCGACGACACCGCCGCCGAGGCAGTCCTCGACCGGCTCGGTGGCGCCGAGTCGCTCGACTTCGTGGCGACCTACCGAATCGTTCCATCGTTGACGGGTGATCCGACCCAGGCGACCGTCGCACAACTCGGTAGCAGACGCCGGGTCACGATCGGCGCTACCGAGTACGTCACCGATGGTGACGAGTCGCAGACCTGCCTGAACGACATCGGCGACTGCACGGATTTTCTCGATGATGCCCGCATCAGCAACCTCAACATCACACATACGTTCTGGGGTGCCGCCTTCAGGTCGCGACTCGAACTCGACGCCAGCCGCCGGATCGGCCCGACTGCAGGCACTTCCACCACGATCGCCGGTCAAGCTGCGGTGTGCGTCGACGTGGTCGTTCCGAGCGTCGCCACCACCACTGGCACCGTGGTCTATTGCGCCCTCGACGCCGGTGTGCTGGCGCGCTACTTCGGAGCAGATGTCAGTATCGAGCTGACGAGCTTTTCGTTTGAAGTCTCGTCATCCGACTTCAACGACTGAAACCGAAAGCTCCGGCTACGGCTACGGCTACGGCAGCCATGGCACGTCGACACGTGCCGCGGTTCGAGCCGGGTGGCTCGAACCGCGGCACTGCCGTTCAGTGTCCCGCCAGATTCATGCGACGCGGCGGGCATACATCTGGTTGCCATCCGTAAACAAGCCAGCGCCGCCAGAGGCCACCTCGGCGTAGCTGGCGGACGCCGCGATCATGGCGTTCGCTTCGTCGACCGACGCCGCAGTGTCGTGCCGGGCAAACCAGTTGATCTCATCCATCGGTCCGGCGACACTTGTCGCGACCACGGCTGAAATACCGGTCGTAGCCGACCACGCGTCGGCGATCTGCGCTGCGAACGCTCCGGCCTCGGCTGCCCGGGCCGGGTTTACGGTGGCATTGATTGCCCCCAGGAACGATCCGACCGGGGCCTGGCCCGCGAGTTCGCCGTGCACGACTTGCATCAACACATCAGGCTCCATCGCGTCGATGTGATCGACACCCTGTGCCGCCAACGCCAGGTACGCAGAGTCGGCCGACAGGCTGTCAGCGAACTCTGCCCACGCCGCGAACGAGTCGACCATCGTCGACCAGGCCACAGTGCCGAATGTCGAACCCGGGCCACCGGCCCACAGCGACGTCATTCCCCCAGCATCTTGGACGGCTTTCGTGATGTCGATTGCCCACTGCATCCCACCAACACCGGACAGGTGAGCCATTCGTCGCGCGATGTACATGATCGTTCTCCCTTGGATTGTGAACCATCCCCCGGTGGTTCACAACCACCCTTTCACCTTTGTCGCCCCGCGTCTACCGGTCGAACGAACAGGCAAGCCCTCGACTTGCTCGCGTCGCCTCCGATGCCGTACACGAGCCGTTCGGCCGATGTGTCCTGCTCGTGGCGCACCGTGTCGACGCGAACGCAGGCGGGCGGAGGTCTCGGAGCTGACCGCCTCGGCTTGTTAGGTTGGTGAGGTGTTCGAAGCCGATGCCCAGCTCGTGATGTCGTGGTAGGCGGATCGACAAAGGTGATCGCCGCAACGCCTGAATGGTTCAAGGACGAGTATCTCGGGATCGAGCTCGGGCAATACATCGGCATCGGGGTACTCATCGTCGGTGCTACGGCGGCTCACTTCGCTCTGTTGCGAGTTATTGCGCTGGTCGTGCGCGGTCGGTACGCCGGCGACGATCTTATGTTTTGGGAACGTGAGCGGCGAAGACTGAACCGGGGCATCCTGTTGCTCACGATCGGCATCACTCTGCTGGTCGGATTCCCGATACTCGATTTCGATCCTGACGTCGAAAGCGTCGTAAATCAAGTTGCCAGTCTGGTCGCCGCCGTGGCGATCATTCTGGTCGCCTATCGCGCCATCGACATCCTCGTGGATGTGTTGGCGAGGCGTGCCGGCGAGACCGAGACGATGCTCGACGACAGCCTGGTGCCGTTGTTGCGCACATCGATGCGGTTGTTCGTCGCTGTCGTCGGGATCCTGTTCGTATTGCAGAACCTGGACGTCAATGTCTCCTCCCTGATCGCCGGCCTGGGGCTCGGCGGCCTGGCGATCGCCCTGGCGGCGCAGGACACGGTCCGTAACCTGCTCGGCGGAGTCACGATCTTCGCCGACAAGCCGTTCGAGGTCGGCGACTGGGTGGTAGTCGATGGCGTCGAAGGCACAGTCGAGACCGTCGGGTTTCGCTCGACACGGGTACGCACGTTCTACAACTCGCTGGTCAGCGTGCCGAACGGCAATCTGATGGATGCCGGGATCGACAACATGGGACAGCGTCGCTGGCGTCGGTACAAGACCACGCTCGGGGTCGGCTACCACACGACTCCCGATCAGATGCAGGCTTTCGTCGAAGGGATCCGGGCCATCATCCAGGCCAACCCCGGCATGCGTCAGGACTACTACATCGTCGAATTTCACGGCTTCGGCGCCACCAGCCTCGACGTTTTGGTGTACTGCTTTTTCGACGCCGTTGATTGGAACGAAGAACTGCGTAGCCGCCACGTCCTCAATCTCGACATCATGCGACTGGCCGAAACGCTGCAGGTCGACTTCGCCTTCCCAACCCAAACGCTGCACATCGCCGAGACGCCCGGCCAGCCGCAACAGCTACCAAACGTCCCCGATCGTGCCCGCCTCCGCGAGATCGTCAATTCGTTTGGCCCTGGCGGCGAAAGCGGTCAGCGGGTAGATCAGCGAATCACGGCCGGCCACGAGAGCGTGAGCGACAGCCCACACGCCCAGACCGAAGAAGGCCGGCAACAGCCGTAGCCCCACCCATCTCAGGGCGAGACGACGCAAATCGGTGATCAGTAATGAAGCGTTGTCGATCCACTTCTTCGAGCGAGGGACTTGTTTCCCGCTGGCAGAGGTGACCGCAGCGGCGTCAGCGGCGATCCAACGACGCTTGGGAGCGGCCGACGTCGACGACCGAATCAGCGGTTACGTCATCGCCGCCACCGAGCCTCGATTTGGCCGTTACTTGGTGTACGAGATCAACACATCACACGTCGCCTTTTTCAGCACCTGCGACGCAACCGAGCCAAGCACACGAGACACACCCTGGACACGCCGGTTCCCGACCACGATCGCGCGAGCGTCGAGTCGCTTCGCCTCATCACAAATCGTTCCAGCGGGATCGCCACTTTTGACCGCGGTGGTGATCTGGTCGTGTGGTAAACCTCTGGCCAATTCTTTGAGGAAACTGGCGGCCTCGGACACCCAATCGCTGTGCATACTTTCCGACCCAATTCCGACGTTCAGTGCCGATGACGCCTGGGCACAAGTGACGATATGCAGATTGACACTGTACGCACTCGCCAACTCGGCCGCCGCGACAGCGGCTCGGCGGGCCGTATCCGATGTGTCCACTCCAACTACGACGTCATTCATTTGTAAATCCCCCTGCTCGTGCGGCTGACGTGCCAGCCCGAATACCATAACGCACCTCGACGTACCGCTCGGCGGCCAATGGTTCGCGGTGCGACCATCGAGTGGGAGGGCGCCGACTTTTACGCAACCACGGGCAGGCCGTGGTCGACATTGTTCAGCGAAAGCGGGCCCGACTCGGTTGCGACAACGATGTCCTCGAGCCGCATACCCCATTTTCCTGGCAGATAGATCCCCGGTTCGACGCTGAAGGCGTGGCCAGCCTCGAGCGGGCTCGCGTTGCCCTGCACGATGTATGGGTCCTCGTGCTCTTCGAGACCGATACCGTGACCAGTGCGGTGCACGAAGTACTCGCCGAATCCAGCCTCGGCGATAACATTGCGCGCTGCACTGTCGATGTCTTGGCACGGCGTTCCGATGGCAGCCGAGCTGACCGATGCCGCCTGTGCCCGTTGCAAGACCTCGTACGCCTCGGCGACATCGGCTGCGACCTCGCCCGTGAAGACGCACCTGGTGATGTCGGAGCAGTAGCCGTTCATCGTGCCACCGAAGTCGCACAACACGATCTCGTTCTCGGTGATCACTCGACTTCCGGCATGATGGTGCGGGCTGGCGGCGTTTTCACCCGCGGCAACGATCGCGAAGTTCACCTTTTGGTGACCCTCGGCGAGGATTCGCTCGGACAGATCGCTCGACACCTCAGCCTCGGTACGACCGACCAGCCGAATCTGTCCGGCCTGCAGCTCGGCGGCAATCCGGTCGACGGCCGCTGACGCCGCGGTCAACGCATCGATCTCGGCTTGGTCTTTGACCATCCGTAATGGGCCGACCACGTCGACGGCCCGGGTATAGGTGGCGCGTGGGAGCTGGGGTAGCAACTCGACGAGGAAGCGTGCCCACATCTGGTCGCCGATCGCCAGCGTGCGAGCGCCCGATGCGAGTTTGGCAACGACCGCCGTCGGATCGTCGGTTTCGTTCCACGGCAACAGGTCGAACACTCCGGGCTGCTCGGCGACTCGCGGCGCCTCGAGCCGCGGAATCACCAGCGTGGCGTCACCATCACGCGGTACGACGAGCATCGTCAGCCGCTCCAGCGGCATCGCCAGATACCCGGTGAGGTACGGCAGGTCATGACCCACCGACAGCAACAGCGTGTCAACGCCACGTTCGGTCATCGCAGCACGTACGCGCTGCAAGCGTTCGAGATAGATCTGACTCACCGCGACAGCGTAACGATCGACCCGCACCGCCGCTGATGTATCGATCAGCCGCTAGCCAGAACGGTGCTGACGGGCGAGTTGACGAGTGGCCCATCGAGCGGCTGGCAGACCTCTTCGCCGTTGTCATCCTTGTAGCACTCGGTGTAGGGATGGCCATAGCGCTCGTACCAGCTCGGTGGGTAAATCGAATCGACCCACGGCTCGCAGCCGCCTCCAGCAAGGCTTAGATCCTGACAGACAAGCGCCCTCGGGAACACCCACAGACCGTCGATCAGGTTGGCATATCCGTAGCGTTGACCGAAGTAGCCGTTGATGGTGTCGATGCCGTACCGGAACCAGGCCTCGGTCGGACTGGTGAAGACGAAGTCCTCGATAGTCTGCGTCGCCGACTCGGCAGACTCGGAGTACACGCCATCGAAGATCTGGGCGATCGCCTGATCGACGCCGGTTGAGTCATCCAACAGATCGGCCAGCATGTCGTCGCCGATCGTGCCGTCCCAAAGGGCCTGAAAGCGATCGCGTAGAGCAGCCTCGGCGGCGACCCGGTCAGATGGCTGTTGGCCCGCGTCGGGCAGCGCGGGAGGCGGCTCCTCGCAACCTGCTCGGTAGTCGGGATCGCTGTAGTAGTCGAGGTCGCTAGCGTTCATAGTGCGCGTGCCGGCTGCATCGGTGACCTCCAACGTGTAGCCGTCGTACGCTCCGAGACCATCGACCACCAGCACCGCCGCTCCGTTTACCGGCACGGTCCGGTCGGTGGCACCGTCGGGCCATGTGACCGCCACCTCGGTGATATCGGGGGTGGCCTGCACCTGCAAGAGGCGCATCGGGTGGCCGTCGGCGGAACCGGCCTCGATCGGCTGCACAGCGAGCCCATTGAAGAGTTCTTCGTACCAGCCATATCCACTGACGTCGACGACATCGCGACCATCGATCGTGATCCGAGAGTCGACGGTTGGCCAGCAGAACAGTGCAGGGTGCCATTCTGTGCCGTACCACTGCTCGTCACCCCAGCTCTGGCCTTGCTGAAGGCGAATTCTCAGACCATTGTCGAGTATTCGTTCGTAGACAACGGTCATGGGTTCCTGGGCGTAGTACGAATCCAAGCGCCCACTCTCGTAGTGACCATCTTCTGCGGCTGGTTCCTTGGCGGCTTGATCGGAACTGCCGGCGACAAAGTTGGAGTTGGCGAGCACCGTCGTAGCAGGCGCATTGGCGATGATCTCGGGCACCACCTCGTCGGGTGCGACGGGCGTCGATGTCGGGACAACATCGGTGGCGGCCGCCCCGGCCGCTAGCTGGTCGCCGTCGTTCGACACCGAGCGGCCAATTCCAAAACCGGTTCCGCCCGCTCCTGCGATCAGCATCGCCGCGATGACGCCCGTGGCCACGCGCCGCCGGTTGCGTGCACGCCCCGCCCCCAACTCGATCTCGGCCAGGTCGGGTTGCGGATTGACCGTGGCAGCAACCGTATGTAGTTGTTCGGAGAGTTCGTGTTCGTTCATGACGACCCTTTCGCCGCTCAGGATTGGAGTTCGCGGAGTTTGGTGAGTGCACGTTGCAGGGTGGGCCCAACCGAACCCGGGCGACAGCCGACGATCTCGGCGATCTCGGTTTCGCTGCGGCCCTCGTAGTACTTCAAGATCACGATCGCCCGTTGGCGATGGTTGAGGGTGTCGAGGGTTGCCAGCGTGTGATCGATCTCGAGGTTCGCAGCCTGGTCGGCGAGGCTGTCGTCACGACGCCGCCGGCCTTCGCGACGATGATGCGACTTGCAGCCGTTGACCACGCTACGCCGCACGTACGCCGGGGGGTGATGCACCGTCGACCATCTGACGTGGAGCTTTACGAAAGCGTCCTGCACAATGTCGCGAGCGGCCTCTGCGTTTCCCGTCATAAGTGTCGCCATGCGGACCAGCGAGACGAACTCGTGTCCGTACAGCTCGCTGAAGGTGACCGGCGTAGACGATGTGAATTCGATCTCGATGTCGTTCGGCACAACGACCTCACGCCTAATCTCGTTCATCACCATCAGTCTGTACGACGCACGAGTCGACCGCATCCATACATGCCGATCACGGTCGCGAAAACTCCGTTAGCTGCGTCGGCCGGCCAGCAACACGAGGGAGCCGGCGATCACGGCGATCACGGCGGACGTGCCGAAGGCGAGATTGACCGCATCTGTGAACACCACTCCGGCGCGTTGGACCAGTTCGACATCACCGATCGACCGGCCTACGCGAATCGCGCCGCCGATCGATTCGCCAGCCAACTCGGCAGCCTCGGGCGGAAGGCCAGTGGTATCGAAGCTGCCGCGGTACGACGAGGTGACAATGCTGCCGAGGATTGCGATACCCAACGCTCCGCCCATCTCGCGGGTGGTGTCGTTGACCGCCGATCCAACACCAGCCTTGTTCATGGGCACCGACGACATGATCGCCCCAGTCGCCGGAGCGATCGTCGAGGCCATGCCCGCCGCGAGCAACACGAGCGCGACCACGATCACGAGATATGACGTCGATGGAGCAATCGTCGCCAGCACGACGAACCCGAGCGATATCGAGGTGAACCCGCCGGCGATCACCTTGTTCATTCCGAATCGCTCGACCAGCGCTGCGCTCCGCGGCGAGACAGCGATCATCGTGACAGCAAACGGCAACGTCGCAACGCCGGCCCTGAGCGGCGAGTAGCCGCGCACGAACTGGAAATACTGGGTCATCAGGAAGAAGAACCCGAACATCACCATGAATCCGAAAGTGATCACGCCGCTACCGGTCGAGAACGAGCGATTCTGAAAGAACTTCATCGGCAACATCGGATGCTCGGTCCGCAGCTCCCAGGCGACGAATGCCGTCAGCGTCACGACCGCGACTGCGAAGGCGCCGACCACCATGCCGTCGCCCCAGCCCTGCTCGGGCCCCTCGATGATGCCGTACAGCAGCGACGCCAAACCAACCAGCGACAGTGCCGCCCCGATCGGATCGAGTGGAGTGCTCGCGTCATCCCGGCTGCGCGGTGCCCAGACCGCCACGGCGACCAACACAGCCAGCGACGTGATGACATTGACCACGAATGCCGAGCCCCACCAGAACGACGGGAATACCCACCAACCGGTCAATAAGAAGCCGACGACGAGCGGCCCCAGCGCTCCTCCGGCACCAGCGAACCCGGCCCAGATGGCGATTGCCTTGCTGCGTTCGATCGGTGGGAAAATCGAAGAGATCAACGACAGCGTGGCCGGCATCACGAACGCAGCGCCGATCCCAGAAACGGCACGAGCGATGATCACCATGTTTGACGTGTCGGCGACGACACCGAGTAGCGACCCAAAGGCAAACACGGCCAGCCCGCTCATCAGAGCCAGCTTGCGGCCGAACCGGTCGCCGATCGCCCCAGCGGTCAACAACAGGCCGGCAAACACGATCGCGTACGAATCGACGATCCACTGCAGGTCGGTACCGTTGGCATCGAGGCTTTGCTGCATCGATGGCAGGGCGACATTGATGCCCGACACCGACATCACCACCATCGTCAGGCTGAGGCACATCACCCCGAGCAGGAACCATCGACGATGAAAGATCTCTGGCTGTTCGTGGAGGGGAATCGCAGACGTCACGGCACGCAACGTACCCAGTTGTCCGAGCTACGAGCGTGAGCCGGCTATATCGACGATGGCGTCGAGCGCAGCCGGGTCCTTCAACGCTCCCCTGCTGGCCACCTGCTCGGGGTCACCGCCGCGCAGGATCTTCTTGACCGGCAGCTCGAGCTTCTTGCCGCTCAGGGTGGTCGGAATCGCCGCCACATGATGAAGCTCATCGGCAACGTGACGCGGCGACAGGCCGATGCGGAGTCCCGACCGGATCCGACCCCGCATCTCGTCGTCGAGCTCGAGTCCGACCTCGAGCACCACGAACAACACCAGCGTGCCGGGGTCATCAGCATCAGGCGACTCGAGGTGCACGACCAGGCTGTCGAGTACGCCCTCGATCGATTCGACGACGCGGTAGATCTCGGCGGTACCGACCCGCACGCCGCCACGATTGAGCGTGGCGTCTGAGCGCCCGGTGATCACACAGCTGCCTCGATCTGTGACCGTGATCCAGTCGCCGTGCCGCCAGATTCGCGGGTAGTGCTCGAAGTAGGCGGCGCGATACCTGGAGCCGTCGTCATCGCCCCAGAACCCGACGGGCATCGATGGCATCGGTTGGGTGAGCACCAACTCGCCCTGTTCTCCGACCACGGGACTCCCGGCCTCGTCGAATGCACGCACCGCGGCCCCGAGATAGCTGCAGGGAATCTCACCCTCCCAAACAGGAGTCATGGGGCTGCCACCAACGAAGGCCGAACATACATCGGTGCCGCCCGAGATCGGCGACAGCAGCACGTCGGGAGACACAGATTCGTATACCCATCTGAAGGCGTCGGCCGGCAGTGGCGCGCCGGTCGAGCCGACAACTCGCAGATCGGTGAGGTCGAACCGTTCGCCGGGGGTGATGCCTGCGCGGCGGCAAGCAGTGAAGAACGGCGCCCCTCCGCCGAACCACGTGATCCGTTCGTCGGCGGCAAGCTGCCACAGAGTGTCGGGACCGTCGTGGTTGGGGTCGCCGTCGAACAGCACCAGTTGGGCCCCGACCAGCAGACCCGAAACTTCAAGATTCCACATCATCCAGCCGGTGGTGGTGAACCAGAAGAAGCGATCGTCGGCACCCATGTCGCCGTGCAGCCCGAGTACCTTCAAGTGTTCGAGTAACACTCCGGCGTGACCATGCACGATCGGCTTCGGGAGGCCGGTCGTGCCCGACGAGTACAACACGTACAGCGGGTGCTCGGGTCCGACTTGGGCGAACTCGAGCGGTGCGCTGTCGGCCAACAACTCGTCCCACGCCATCGCCCCATCGGCGAATCCCAGGGCAGCGTCGAGGTACGGAACCATCACGGTGCGACGCAGGCCAGGGAGGCCAGCGCGAATCGCCGCCAACTCGTCGACCCTGCTGACTTCGTGACGGCCATAGCGGTATCCGTCGATGGCGAACAACACGGTCGGTTCGACCTGGCTGAAGCGGTCGAGCACGGCCTGAACACCGAACTCGGGAGCGCACGATGTCCAGGTCGCCCCCAGACTGCAAGCCGCCAGGAATGCCACGATCGTCTCAGGGATGTTGGGCAGATAGGCGGCGACCCGATCTCCCTCGCTGACACCCAGCCGCTGCAACCCGAGGCGCGCCCGGGCAACCTGGTCCGCCAGGTCACCCCAGGTCAGAGCGAGCCGCTGGCGCGACTGCGACAAAGCGACGATTGCCACATCGTCGGTTCGGCCGTTCGTATTGCGCAGAACACACTCGGCATAGTTCATGCGGGCACCCTCGAACCAGTGCGCCCCTGGCATGACCCGGCGATCGAGCACCCGCTGATAGGGCTGCGAAGCCCGAACGTCGAAGAACTCCCAGATCGCCTCCCAACAGGCTTCGAGACCCTCCCCGATCGACCAGTCCCACAGGGCGTCGTAGTTCTCGAACTCAAGACCGCTGCGGCCCTCGCAGAACGTCAGAAACTGCCCGAGCCTTGTGGCGGAACGAGCGTCACTTGGCGGTGTCCAAAGAACCTGGGGTGCCATTGTCCAGCAGTCTCGCGCACCGACCGATTTGGCAGACTGCTGGGATCTCTCGCCGTACCTGGATCGGGCTGCTCAAGGGTGCGGCAATGGCGTACCTCACGATCGGTATCCGCCAGCCGATCGGGCTATTCGTCGAGCCCGTCACCGCCGACCTCGGCGTATGGCCGGTTGGCTGGGTGGCAGGGGGTTCGACAGCTCGGGCGGCTACTGCCCGGTCTCGACCTTGGCCGTCGTGTTGGGTGTCCTGACAGCCCCGATCCAACTACCGATCTCGGTAATTCCCGAGCGTTCGTCACAGCCCGCGCCCGCGTCGTAACCTACGGCGCATGGGATCAATGATCGACTTCAAGAGCAACAGAGAGAAAGAGTCCGGCTACCTGGCGCTCCCGAAGGGTCGACGCGGTCCGGGCGTGATCGTCGTCCAGGAATGGTGGGGCCTCGATTCGGGCATCAAGGAGATGGCCGACCGTCTGGCCGTCGCCGGTTTCGTCGCCCTCGCCCCCGACCTGTACCACGGCGAACTCGCCGAACATACCGAGATGGACAAGGCCGTCGAACTGATGACGGCGCTGCCGGCCGACCGAGCCGCACGCGACATGAGTGCAGCCGTCGACTATCTGGCCGATCATGATGCGACCACCAACGACGGGATCGGCGTGATGGGGTTCTGCATGGGTGGTCTGCTCACATTTGTACTGGCGGCCCTGCGTCCCGATCGAATTGTTGCTGCCGTGCCGTTTTACGGCTTCCCGACCGGCGACGATCGACCCAACTATCGCGACATCGAGGCCGCTATCCAGGGTCACATGGCTGAGATCGACGACCACTTTCCACCACAGGCCGCCAAGGCGCTCGAGGCAGAACTGTTGGCGCTCGGCAAAGACGTCACGATCACCGTTCACGAGGGTGCCGGGCATGCGTTCATGGCTCCCCACAACGCGTTCGGTACTCACAACCAGGAGTTGTACGACAAGATCTGGCCCCAAGCGACAGCGTTCTTGCACGAACACCTCACGTGAGCCGAACGCCGTGAGCCCGATCTCGTGACCACGGCGCGTCCTGACATCATCGTCATCCTGACCGATCAGGAACGGGCGGCCCCTCCCTACGAAACCGACGAGCTGCGGCGATGGCGCGACGACGCCTTGCCGGGTCGCCGCTGGTTCGACGATCACGGGGTGTCGTTCAAACGCCACTACACGGGCTCGTTGGCGTGCGTTCCCAGCAGGCCGACCATCTTCACGGGGCAGTTCCCCGACGTGCACGGTGTCACCCAGACCGACGGGCTCGGCAAGGACGCCGACGACTCGGCGATGCGTTGGCTCCGCGAGGGCGAGGTGCCCACGCTCGGCGATTGGTTCCGAGCCACGGGATACGACACGCGCTACGAAGGCAAGTGGCACCTCAGCCACGCCGATCTCACCGATCCACAGACCGGAGGGCCGCTCGCCACCAACAACGAAGCAGGCGTCGTCGACCCGGCCGCGGTGCTGGCCTATCTCGACGCCGACAGGCTCGACCGATTCGGCTTTTCAGGCTGGGTCGGCCCCGAGCCGCACGGTGGCCTGCTCGCCAACAGTGGGCTGCGGCGCGACGGGTTGTACGCCGACCGCGCCGTCGCCTGGCTCAACGAGCGGTATCAGCGACGGCGCTCGTGTGATCCCGATGCCTGTCGCCCGTTCCTGCTCGTGGTCAGCTTCGTCAACCCCCACGACATCGTGCTGTTCCTCGGCTGGACCCGACGAAGCCCCCTGGCCGACGACCCGTACCGCACGCCCGATGTGCCGCCGCCGCCAACGGCCGACGAGGATCTCTCCACCAAACCTGCCGCCCAGGCCGCCTACCGGGCGTCGTACCCCACCGGATATGCGCCGCTGGGAGGCTCGCCCTATGACGAATTCGGCGACGACTACCGACGCCTGTACTACAGGCTGCACGCCGATGTGGACGGTCCGATCGATCGTGTTCGGCGCGCTGTCACCGAGAACGGGTCGAGCGATGCAGTCCTGCTTCGTAGCGCCGACCACGGCGAACTGCTAGGCGCCCATGGTGGACTGCACCAGAAGTGGTTCACGTTGTACGACGAGGCGACACGCGTGCCGTTTACGATCGTTCGAGTTGGCGACAACGCCACCGACGCTCGTTCGGTCGACGAAATGCCGACCTCGCACGTCGACATCGTGCCAACCCTGCTGGCTGCTGCGGGGGTAGACATCGGCGCGGTCGGGGCCGAACTGGCAGCACGTTTCAGCGAGTTCCATCCGCTCCCTGGCCGCAACCTGATGCCAGTGGTCGATGGCGGCGACGCTGATCCCGACCGCACGGTCTACTTGATGACGCGCGACAACATAATGGAAGGAGACACTGGCGCCTCGGCAGTGGCACGTGGATTCGGACTCGGCGACAATCCTCCCGACAACATGCTGATCGCCGTGCCCGCCAACGTCGGAGCCAACTTCGAAGCGATCGTCACGGCTTTCGACGGGCATCACTGGAAGCTGGTGCGCACGTTCGACGATCCCGACACATGGACCGAACCCGGTGCCCGGCACATGGCGACATCGGGCCACGATGGTGCTAGCTACCGCACCGAGCCGCTGCTCGACGAGTGGGAGTTGTACGACATGACCCTCGATCCGATCGAGCGAAACAACCGATGGAACGACTTCGAGGTACGTGTTGCGCGGGCAATATTGGTCGATCGGCTCGCCACCGAGCGCATACGGCAGGTTCCCGCCCGAAACCGACCGTGGCCATACACGCGCCGACTCGAACAATAACAGCGATATGCCAAGGCGGCGATCAAGTCCGCCCCCTTGGCGTCCGATCAGATCAGGGGGGAGAACCCCGACCACCAACGATCGAGTACTCGAGAGTCCCGTGACCACAGAATCCAGCGGATACCCACAACTACAGGAGAATCCCGAGTTCTATCGAAGTGTTCTCGACCATTTGCCTACGCCAGTCATCGTGGTCAAAGCCGACGGCAACATCATCTATTGCAATGAGGCAATGGTCGAACTCACCGGTTGGACACTCGACGAGGCACTCGGTGAAAGCCTGTTCCGGTATCTCCACCCCGAGGATGCCCAGTGGGTACTCGCGGCGTTCGCCAACCTTGTCGAGTCGGCGGAGGCAGACACCGATCTCGGCGCCGGCGAGTGGTCGTCGCTGCGTCTGAGAGTGCTGGCGAGAGATGGCACGGTGATCCCGATCGAGGCGACCGGTGGCGCAGGCCTGATCGATCCGGTGGTTGGCGGATTCATGTACTCCGTGCGGCCGGCCCGGATCGAAGAGCTGTTCGACGACGTGTTCGCCGGAGTAGCCGCAGGAGATTCGATCGAGTCGCTGATGCGGGTCGTGGTCGACATCGTGACATTGCCGCCGCTCGGACTCGAGGCGGCCGTTTTCGAACAGCGCGCCGATGGTTCCGATCGCCTGGTCGCATCGAGCAACCCTGGCTTCTATGGCCTGCCGGTGAACTGCACCGATTTTGTGCCGTGGGCCGGTCTTCGCACCGCCGCCGCGCGGGCCGACATCGACACCCTCCCCAGCAAGGCCCGAGAGCACCTGCTTGCGGCCGGCTTCAGGGACTGCTTTCACGCCGGTGCACACGCCCCGGACGTCTCGAGCACTTTGCGGTTGGTCGCCTGCACGAGCAGGCGTTCGGACCCACCTGTTGGGTCGATGCAGCGCGTCGAGCGGGCGCGCGAACTGATGTCGGTTGTGCTGCTCAAGGCCCACAACGACAGTCTTCTCGAACACGCCGCCACGCTCGACGACCTCACCGGTCTGCCCAACCGGCTCGGGTTGACCAGGTGCCTCGAGCAGGTCAAGACCTCCTCGGATGATTGCACTCTGTTGTTCGTCGACATCGACGACTTCAAGCGCGTCAACGACCTACACGGTCATTTTGTCGGTGACCGCGTACTGGCGACCGTCTCCGACCGCCTTCGTCGCGCAGTTCGCGCCGACGACACCGTCACCCGCTTGCACGGCGATGAGTTCGCTGTGGTGTTGGACGGGTCGACCGGGGGGCTGACGCCCGACACGGTGAGGCGCCTCGCGGCGAGGGTCGTCAACATGTTGGCCGAACCCGTGCAAATCGACGGATTGACCTTGCAGGTCTCGGCCAGCGTAGGAGTGGCGCACCTGGACGGCGATCGAGACGTCGAAAGCCTGCTGGGTCGCGCTGACGAGGCGATGTACGCCGCCAAACGGGCGGGTGGCGATCGCCACCACATCGCTGCCGTGCACGCCGCTTGAACGCGGCCGCGGACAAATGGCGCCAACATGCCGGCATCGGCCAGAATGCCGACATGGTTGACGACCCAATCCACAAGTGCATCAAGCACTGGCACCAGCACGTCTCGGGCAACCTGGCCGGCGGGCTCGATCAGATTCTGCACGAGGACGTCGTGTTTCTCTCGCCGATCGTCTTCACCCCGCAACGCGGGCGCGACATCACCAAGATCTACCTGCGTGCCGCCGGCAGCACACTCGCCGATTTGAAGCCAGACGACACCGATCCCTCGCTCGATGCCTCCGGCGCCGGCAAGTTCCAGTACACCAAGCAGATCCTGCAGGGCAATCACGCCATGCTCGAGTTCGAGACCGAGGTCGAGGGCAAGTACGCCAATGGTGTCGACATCATCACGTGCGACAACGACGGCAAGATCGTCGAGTTCAAGGTGATGATGCGCCCACTTCAGGCGATCAATGCCGTGCACGCCCAAATGAAGGCAATCCTCGAAAAGCTCTCGGACTGACCGACGACCTCGGTCAGTCGCCGGCTCGCAGCGGTTCCAGCGTCACCACATAGTCCGCCAGACGGGCGGCGACCTCGATCACGGCGTCGACGTCGTCGTCATCAGGCGGGGCCCACACCTCGGAGATCCTTCTCCACACGTCGGAGCCGAGGAACGGACCGGTGACCGGCTCGTCGCCGAGCTCGGCGCGCCAAGTCGTTTCGTGAACCGCGATGGTAGTCATCACCTTGTCGTTGGCGGTTGCCTTTGGGTACTCGCTGTGGAACCCGATCTCCAGGCCCACTTCGCCGTCGACACGGACGAGTTGCGCCTCATAGTGCTCACGCGTGGACTCGCCGAACCAAACTTTGAGGCCACGGCGATGGGCGAACGAGTGCAGTTCGCCATCGACGTCGGCGACAAACCCCTCGAACACGTCGAGCACTTGCTGAAAGAACGATCGCTCCACGGCCCAAGACGCTACGAGCATTCGATACGGTCCGCTGTATGAGCACCCTCGACGACGCCGTCACATCAGTAGCCGTCGGGCACGGCTTTGCGGGCGTCGTGCAGGTCGACGACGGTGATGGCTCACATAGGTGGTCGTTCGGGCTAGCCGACCGCCGTTGCGAGGTGGCCAACACGGCTGAAACCCGATTCGGCTTGGCGAGTGGCACCAAGGGATTCACCGCCCTGACCGTGATGTCGCTGGTCGAGAGCGGCCTACTCGACCTGAACCAGCCGGTTCGGACCGTGCTGGGAGACGACTTGCCGGAGATCGACGATCGGGTCACGATCGAACTCCTGCTGGCACACCGGTCAGGAATCGGCGACTATCTCGACGAGTCCGTGCTGAGCGACATCAACGACTATCTGATGCCGCTTCCGGTGCACGAGCTGTCTGGTTCCGAGCAGTACCTCCCGGCCCTACAGGGCCATCCCCAAGTCTCTGCCCCTGATCAACGTTTCGCCTACAACAACAGCGGGTTCGTAGTGCTGGCATTGCTGGCAGAACGCGTCGCCAGCACCCCATTCGAGCGCCTGGTAGCTGAGCGAGTCTGCGATCCGGCAGGAATGTCGAACACCAAGTTTCTGCGGTCCGACGAACTGCCGGCCGATGTCGCCATCGGATACCTCTCGCCGGATGGTCTCCGAACGAACGTGTTCCACCTCCCTGTGATCGGCAGTGGCGACGGCGGCCTCTTCTCGACCGCAGCTGACATCTATCGATTCTGGTCAGCGTTGTTCGACGGTCGAATCGTCAGCCATGACACCGTTGCCGTCATGACCACTCCCCGTAGCCATGATCCTGACAAAACCGAACGCTACGGGTTGGGATTCTGGCTGGCCGAAAACGGCCCCGCTGTGACCCTGCAGGGCTACGACCCCGGCGTGTCATTCCGAACCGTGCATGACCCCACAACCGGCGTCATCCACACGGTGTTGTCAAATACTTCATCGGGCGCTTGGCCTATGACGAATGCTCTCGATCACGCCCTCGGGTTCGCCTGAGCTGGCTGGGCGCGCCGTCGATGCTGCCGGTGGGATCACAGTGGGTCACGGTTGCGAGGCCGGCGCAACGGCTTCGATCAGCTTCGACCGATCAACGACCGGGTCGCCCCGGACCGGTGTTCGGGCCGAGCGCGAACAGCATTGCAGCCGCAGGCACCACGCCGAGCAACACAATCGCAGGCGGGTAAGAGCCCATCCACTTCTCCGCCAAGGTCAGAGCAACCGGACCGATCGCTGAGGCACCGACCCCGAACAGCGTAAGGGCGCCCGAAATCGAGCCGATGTGGCCGGTGCCGAACCATTGTGGCTGGAGCGTCGCGGACGCTGTACGAGTCGCTCCGCCGGTGGCGCCGAGCACGATCGCGTAGACGATCACGATCACGCCCGGCGCTGCGACAGAAGCCAGCAACTGTGCAGCAAGCAGCAATGCCATGCCGATCGCCGGCAGGTACCTCGTGCCGATTCGGTCGCCGAGATAGCCGATCGTCAGCCCTGCAACCGTCGACCCGACTACCTGCGGAATGAACAACGCCGCCGCCGCCTTCTCTGATAGGCCTGCATCCCCGAGCAGATCGATCTGATGAAAGTTGAGTGCCGTCGCCATCATGCCCGCCGCGCCCGACACCGCCGCCAGCATCCAGAACGAGCCGGTTCGCATCGCCTCGCCACGGTCGAATGATTCCGTGTCGGAGCGACCGCCGATCTCGATCGCTCCCTCGTTCGGTACGGCACGGCTGGCGCCCTTCGGTAGATCGCGCAGGCCGAACCAAGCGATCGGCACCACCAGGCCCACCACCACGGCGGCGCATAAAAGCCACGCGTCGCGCCACCCGACGGCGCTGATCGCCACCGCCAGTGTGACTGGCACCAACGCCATCACACCAGCCGAGGCTGTGGTGAAGATGCCGAGCGCGGTGCCGCGCGTACGGTCGAATCGCAACTGCACGGTCACGGTAGAAACGAGCGACAAAGAGCCCTGACCAAGAAACCGGATACCGCCGAAACCGATCGTCAACCAGATGATCCCGTTGACGAACGACATGTTGATCAGTGCTAACCCGAACAGCAGCCCGATCAACGCTTGCGACACCCTCACGCCGCGACGATCGATGAACTTTCCGACCGATGGCAGCAACACCGCACCAGCAAGGGTTCCGATCAGGTACGCCGTGCTGACCTGCGACCTGCTCAGCGACAGGTCATCAACAAAATGATCGATGAAGACCGAAACGCCGATCGTCTGCCCGGGCCCGGTGAGTCCTGCGGTGACGATCGCCAAAATCAACACCACCCATCCCGGTCGGGGATGCCGAGCCGATCTCCCGTCGTTCAAGATGTCGGTGACCGATTTCGCCAAGCCGACAACGCTACCGACTGCGGCGGCCGCCCAACCTCAAGCGTTGCTTGGCTTCCAGCCAGGGCGGCCGAAGACGTACCCGAACTTGTGACGCAGACCCTTTGCACCCCGCACGTCGCGGGCGATGTCGAAGAACTCGTGATATCCGATCTGGATCGGGCTGAACGTCTTGATGTTCTTCGTCAGGCCGTACTTGATCCGGCGCAACTCCGGTTCGAAGGTGCCGAACAATTTGTCCCAGATGATCAGGATCCCGGCGTAGTTCTTGTCGAGGTACTGCGGGTTGGCGCCATGGTGCACTCGGTGATGTGACGGCGTGTTGAAGACCGCCTCGATCGGCTTCGGTAGCCGATCGATCGCCTCGGTGTGGATCCAGTACTGGTACAGCAGATTGAGCTGACCAGCCTTGGCCACATGCTTGGCAGGGATGCCAACCAGCGGCATCGGGAGGAACACCCACGACGTCAGGTATCCCGACCAGGGCTGGCGCAGCGCCGTCGACAAGTTGTAGCGCTCGCTCGAGTGATGGGTGACGTGGTTGGCCCAGAACAGACGCACCTCGTGCATCCACCGATGATCCCAGTAGTACAGGAAGTCCCAGGCGACCATCGCCGCCGGCAGCGACCATCGCGTGGCGCCGATGTTGGCGACCCGTCGTTTGAACACGGCCCGGCCCAAGGCACCCATCGCTCCGGCGACAGCGAGGTTCACTGCAACGTTGCCAGCCAGCATCGTGAGGCTCGCTCGGGTGTCTTGGGGCTCGTAGCCGACAGGCACCAGCGGGTCAGCCGGGAGGCTTGGGTCGGAAAGCTCTGCCTTGGTCGCCTCGTCGAGGTCGCCCTCCTGGCGCAGTTGGCGACTGCGCAACAGCTTGGCCTCCCACAGCATCGTGCCGGCGAACAGCGGCAGCGAGAGCATGTCGACCGCGTCGATCGGGAGTGCTCGTTTGTTCATGCCATCTCAGTCTGCCGTTTCGGCGTCGGGATCACGCGAACGCGACCAAGGTCGCCGCCGGGAAGCAAATCCAACCGTCAGCGTGTTCCCCTGTCGCACGAAGTTCGAGACCCGAAGTTCGAGACCCGAAGTTCGAGAAAGGTATCTGCGACATGGTCCGAGCAATCTGGAACGGCGAGGTCGTCGCCGACTCTGACGACACCGTCGTCATCGATCGCAATCACTACTTTCCGGCCGGTGCCGTCAAACAGGCCTTCCTAGTATCCAGCGACACCACCACAGTGTGTGGGTGGAAGGGCCGAGCGGCGTACTACTCGCTCGAAATCAACGGGCAGTCCTACCTCGATGCGGCGTGGTACTACCCATCGACGTCGGAAGCGGCGCGCAGCATCGAGGGTCGAATCGCTTTTGGGCCAGGCGTCAAGATCGAAGACGAGGGCAACGCCGGGCGACGCCGGTCGCTGTTCGATCGTTTCCGCCGCGACCCCTCACACGAGCATCCGTCGCGCTCGACCGTTACCCACCACATCGACGCTCCAGTACACGACCTCGATGACGATTCGTTCTTTGCTGCTCTCGACGGACAGGTCACGATCGCCGACTTCTGGGCACCATGGTGCGGCCCCTGCAAGACACTTCACCCACTGTTCGACCGTGTCTCCATCGAGCACTCGACCTCAGCGCTTCAGTTCGTCCGGGTCGATATTGACGACAGCCCCGGCATAGCCTCGGCATTCAACATCATGAGCATTCCGACGATCGTCGTACTCGACGCTGGAGGCAACGAGATCGATCGCGAGACTGGGCTGCCCAGCCGTCGTCGGCTCGAACAACTGGTTCGCCATGCTGGTTCGCTGGCGCACGATTCGGCATCGACGACGCCCTGCAGAACCACGCATGAGTAACCACGTCACGATCGGCCCCGACACGATCAACAAAGGCGAACTCCTCCCTGATATCCCGCTCGTCGATCATGAACGCAACCCGTGGCAGTTCAGTGACCACCGCGGCAGACCTCTGCTGCTGGTGCTGCATCGCCACCTTGCTTGACTGCCGTGCCAAGAGCACGTGATCGCCGTGCGCGATCACCTCGAACAAATGGGTGATGCACTGCCGGTCGTTGTCACGTTTGCGCACGATCCATCGCAGCTTGCCGCCTACCGAAAGCACCTCGATGTTCCGTTCCCCGTGCTGGCCGACGCCCAGCGTGCGCTGTATCACTTGCTCGGAGTTGGGCGCGGCTCGATCCGCGATGTCTGGTCGCCCGGCACGATCGCCATGTATGTGCATCTAATGCGCGAAGGGCGGAGGCTCCAACGGCCTGCCGCTGACACGCGCCAGCTCGGGGCCGACGCCGTGATCGACCGCACGGGCCGACTGCACCGGCTTTGGCTCCCGTCAGGCCCGGACCACCGACCGCCGATCGCAGATGTGATCGCCGCCGTGGTGTCCGTTCCAAACAGCTCACCTGACTGAGCGTTTGTGGTGCTAACGCCAGGTCAGGTTGGAGTGTCGTACGGCTGGCAGGGCGCCGCGGCCTATCGGCGGTCTGCGTGATCGGCGGCACTTTCGCTCTGGCAGCATCGCCGATCCGCCCCAGACGCTCTGACAATGGGCCCACAGAACTGCCGGTAAATGTCGAGGTTTAGTCAACTCAGGTCGAAAGACTTGCTTTCGGAACCACGCTGCGACACACTGTAGAGGTTCTGAACACTGTGTGTGGCCAGAACGTGGTGACCACTTCACCATCCGTATTCTCATCGAGGCTTCACGATCTGGCAGAGTGCCCTTTCGACCTGGGACAACTTCGATCGAGCGGATGGTGGTGGTCATCCGGTTCTCGGGAGGCCGCGGAGCGGCGCTAACGTCGCCGCCATGCAGGTCGAGACACACCTCCCGTTTGGCAAGGTCGATCCCGGCATCCGCCAAACCGAGAAGCCGGTCGACATGACCCGCGTCCACCACGACGCCGAGCTCGTCGAACGTCTCGGGCTCGATGGCCTGGTGCTGACGGAGACCAAGGAGGATCCGTTCGTCGTGATGGCGATGGCCGCCACAACCACCGACCGGATTGATCTCACGACGGCGGTAGCGATCGCCTTTCCGCGTTCGCCCACGGTGACGGCCATGACCGCCTGGACCCTGCAGCGCGCCAGCCGCGGTCGTTTTCGGCTCGGTCTGGGGACTCAGGTCAAGGGCCACATCGAGCGCAGGTACGGCATCCCGTGGAGTGCTCCCGGGCCCTGGCTCGAGGACTACATCGGTGCCGTGAAGGCAGTGTGGACCTGCTGGCAAAACCGCACACCGCTCGACTACCACAGCGATCACTACAACCTCACCTTGATGAACCCGCTGTTCGACCCGGGCCCGATCGACTACCCGCTTCCACCGATCCACCTGGCCGCGGTCAACGCTCACATGGCACGCCTTTCAGGCCGTCACGCCGACGGCGTGCGACCACATCCGATCTGCACTCGCCGATACATCAGCGAAATACTGAAGCCGGCCGTCGCCCAGGGCGCCGCCGAGACCGGCCGCGACGCCAATGCGATCGAGATGGTCGCCTCTCCCCTGATCGTGACTGCACGCACCGACGCCGAACTCGCCCAGAAGGTCGGCACGGTGCGGTCGCGGATCTCGTTCTACGCCTCGACCCGCACCTACCGCGCTGTGTTCGATCTACACGGTTGGGGCGACATCGGCGAGCACCTCTCGTTGTTGTCACGCCAGCAGCGCTGGGACGAAATGGAGCATCACGTCACCGAGGAGATGGTGCACGAGATCGCTGTCGTCGCCCCGTACGACACGATCGCCGATGCCGTCGCCACCCGGTACGAGGGTCTGTGCGACCGGATCGAGTTCTCGATTCCAGTTGAGAATCCCGACGACGAGATCCTGCTGGCCGAGATGGTCAGCGAAATCCAATCACGCTGACCTCAGCAAAGTCGTCAGGATTCTCCAACTGCCGCCGGCCATTGGAACGCATCGAGCTCCATCGCCAGCTCGAATCCCACTGCGCGACAGAGTCGCTGCGAGCCGACGTTTGACGCACCGCACCGGTACAGCGCTACATGTCCGGCTTCCAGCACGAGGTCGGCGACCGCCGACACGACGGCCCGTCCACGGCCACCCAGTCGTGCCTCAGGGTGGACCAGCACACCGATGTCGCAGCAGTTTGGCCGAAAAGTCTCTGGCCGGCCTCCGGCCAGCGCCAGCAGATCCCCACCCTCGATCCACCCAACAAGATATGGATCGAGGGCATCGATCTCGAACTCGGCCTCGCCGAGGTCTTCCGCCGAGCACTCGTCGAACAAACTTTGGACCGTACGGATCACTTCGGCCGAACGGCCGTCGAGCGCCGTCACGTCGGGCGCCCTGGTAGCCGACCGGTACGTGGTCGACAATACGTGCTCGAGACCGTGACCCAGAAGCTCGGCGTGTGCTGCCAGCGCCACAGCCCGGAACTCGTCGAATGCAACCGCTGTTTGACGGCGATTCCAGTCGGCCAACGTGGCTTCCAGATCTGGATCTGCCCAAATCAACGACTGCCGACCGATGTGGTGATGGCTGACCCTTCCGCTGCCTTGACGACTCGGGGCCGGAACCACGATCGACCCGGACATTCCGAACAGACCGACCGACACCCCGAAATGGGCGGCCAACCCGCTGCGATATCGATCGAAGGTCACAACTCAAATCCTAGATCGAAGCGAGCTGGCAGCGACCGATGGTCGCGACACGAGCGACTCAGCGCGCCTGTCCAAGCACGGCTTCGGCGGCCGCCCGCCGGGATCGCTCGGCTTCGTCGCGAACCGTGCATCTGCCGATGTGGTCGTTGACGAGGCCCATCGCCTGCATAAACGCGTACATCGTCGTGGGGCCCACGAACGACCAGCCGGTCTGCTTGAGCTGCTTTGACAACATTGTCGAGGTTTCGGTGACCGCCGGCACGTCGGTCGCTGGGGTGTTGGAGAACGTTGCGTACGGCCAAAAGAACTCGGCGATCGTGCCGTGCTGCTCGATCAGCTCGATCGCCCTGGCGGCGTTGTTGATCGTCGAACGGATCTTGCCCTGATGACGAACAATTCCGGCGTCGCCCAACAGCCGTTCGACGTCGCCTTCGCCGAACCCGGCGACTGTCTCGATATCGAACCCTGCAAACCCGGTGCGAAAGTTCTGGCGCTTGCGCAAGATCGTCAGCCACGACAAGCCGGACTGAAAGCCTTCGAGACAGATCTTCTCGAACAAGCGCGTGTCGTCGGTAACGCCGAATCCCCACTCGGTGTCGTGATACGCGGCGTAGTCGGGTGTGGAGGCTCCCCATCCACAGCGAGTCAGACCATCGTCGCCCATCACCGCGTCCATTTGGTCAGTCTCGCAGCTTCACGTGTGCCTGCTGGGCGGTTTTTGGCGGCCGTACGACTTCAGTCGGTGAATAACGAATCGCGGAGTTCGAAGCGACGGATCTTGCCGGTCGCCGTCTTTGGCAGCTCGTCGACCACGAACAGTCGGCGAGGACGTTTGAAGGCTGCAATCCTGCTTCTGCAGTGACGATCGATCTCGACGGGATCGACAGTATGGCCGGCGCGGGCGACAACAAACGCCACCGTTTGCTCAAGGCCGGCCTCGTTCCGAGCACCAACCACCGCCGCTTCGAGCACGTCGGGATGCTCGATCAGGACACTCTCGACCTCGGCCGGGGAGACCCAGATTCCGCCGGCCTTGATCATGTCGTTGTTACGACCGAGGAATGTCCAATGACCATCTGCCGACCGCGTGTACACGTCGCCGGTTCGCAGCCAACCGCCATCAAGAAACGAAGCCGCCGATTCTTTGGGACGCTGCCAGTACCCATCGGCAATCGACGGGCCACGGACGTGCAGGTAGCCCGGAACGTCCGGCTCGGTGACGGCCGCGCCCATGTCGTCGAGCAGCTTCGCCTCGTAGCCGGCGACGGGTTTGCCACTGCTGCCGGCGACCTGGTCGTTGATGCGGTTTGTCAAGAAGATATGCAGCGCCTCGGTGGTGCCGATCCCGTCGAGTACGTCGTGGCCGAACCCGTGCGCGAACCGTCGGTGCAGGTCGCCCGGCAGCGACTCGCCGGCGGTCACCGTGGCCCGCACAGATGCGAACAAGGCGGGGTCTGGCGCAGCGTCGAGGATCGCTGCAACGAAACCCGGGCTGGCGAAGAACAGCGTCGGCTGCTCGTCGGCTACTAGCTGCAGCACGCCGGGTGGCGTCGGGCGGGCCGGGTCGAGGATCGTCGTCGCTCCGACCGCGAACGGGAAGGTCAACGAGTTGCCGAGTCCGTAGGCGAAGAACAGCTTGGCGACCGAGAGGAAACGGTCGTGTTCGGACGTGGCGAGGATGGTGCGGGCGTACGTATCAGCCGTGGCCGCCAGACTGGCGTGACGGTGCATTACGCCCTTGGGCGAGCCCGTGGTACCCGAGCTGTACAGCCAAAAGGCGGGCGACGACTCGTCGGTGTCGGCGACCGGGGCATCGGACCGGTCGTCGTAGATATCCCACGAGTCGAGGCCAATGGTGATCGCGCCAGACGGTGTGCGGGCGTCGGCCAGGCGATCGGCGTGTTCGGCCGAGGCAACCAGCAGCGACGCCTGGGAGTCGTCGACTATCGCGGCAATGTCGGGGCCGGTGAGCATCGTCGAGAGCGGCACAGGTATCGCTCCCGACCGCATCGCCCCGAGAAAGAACGCCACAAAGCCGGGCTCGTCGTTGACCAGCATCGCTACACGATCGCCTGGTTGGATGCCCCGATCGACGAGGGCATGCTGAGCCCGAAACACCTCGCGCTGCATCTGGGCATAGGTGAATGACTCGCCCTGACAGCGAATTGCTACCCGACCGCCTCGACCCAGGTCGAGGTTACGATCGACCAACCATTCGGCTGCGTTGTACTTCCCCACCCCTACATTGTCGCAGGCCTGGCACGCCGACGGTGAACGGAACGTACTGTGATGACAGACTCGCCGAATGCCGTTGGATCGTGACGTAGCCGAGATGCTGGCAACGTTGGCTGCCTTGCAGGCACCAGCATTGTCGGACGGGACGGTCGTCGCCGCTCGCTCCAACTACAACGACGCACCCAAGCCCGATCGCGATCCGCTCGCCCTCGTCAGAGACCACACGGTGCCCGGACCCGCCGGCAACATCGCGGTGCGGCTGTACGCACTCAAACACCAGACCGACCTGCCGATCGTCGTATTCTTCCACGGTGGCGGCTGGGTGTTGTCAAACATCGATGGACACGATCCGATCGCAAGGAGGATCGCCGCCCGCAGCGGAGCGCTCGTCGTCTCGGTCGGCTACCGATTGGCGCCGGAGGATCCCTTCCCGGCCCCGCACGACGACTGCTGGGCCGTGACCGCTTGGCTCGCCGAACATGGCAACGAATGGGGAGCCAACCCCAACAAGATTGCCGTGTGCGGCGACAGCGCAGGCGGCAACCTGGCTGCTGGCGTTGCGATTCGCGCACGCGACGAGGGTCTGGCTTTGGCTCTTCAGGCGCTGATCTACCCATGCATCGATGATCTCCAAAGCGACTACCCGTCAATGTCGGAGAATGGTGAAGGCTTGTTCCTCACCGCCGCCGACATGGTGTGGTTCTGGAACCATTTTGTCCCAGCCGCACATCGCTCCGACCCACATGCCGTGCCGGCCCGCCTCGGGCAAATGGCGGGGCTCGCCCCTGCATTTGTGCAAACCGCCGAGTTCGATCCCTTACGAGACGAGGGTGAGCGGTACGCCCAACGACTCGTAGCTGCGGGGGTGCCGACGACATTGATCAGGTATCCGGGCGTCGTGCACGGATTCGTCACGAGGTGGCACGCGATTGCCCGCGCCGAACAAGCCCATGACGATCTCGCCGTCGCCCTCGAACAAGCCTTCTCTTGAACCGCACAAGTTGTGTCGGACACAACTCGCGCGTTCAGCCGTTCAAGCGGCGCTCCAAGCCCTTCACGGCCGCGAGCAGCGTGTCGTTGATGGGCGTAGAAACGCCGGCTGCTATTCCGCCTCGGCATACAGCACCATGCATGACGTCAACCTCGGTCTGCGAGCCCTTCTCGATGCTCTGCAACATGGACGCCTTAAAGCCGTAAGGCAGCCCCTCCCAAGCTCGCCGCCACGGCACTTCCGGATCGGTGGTGAGGATCCCGATTCCCAAACCGCGAGCGACGTTCATGGCCTCTGCGACTGTGGCGATCGCCATCGCCGCGACCTCTGGGTGAACCGACAACTCGCCGTAGGGCAACCCGGTCAACGCGCTCCAGGCACCTGTTGCGACATTGACGAACAGCTTCTCCCACATCATCACGACGATGTCGCTGCTGACATCGACAGCCATGCCGGCCAGTTCGAACATGTCGGCAATCTGTTTGATGCGTGGCGTCATCGAGCCGTCGAGTTCGCCGATCGTCGTGCGCCGACCAACCACCCCGAACTCGACCACGCCAGGCGCCGTGATTCGCCCCCCGATGAAGGTGCGTCCAGCGACAACGCGTTCGCGTCCGATCAGATCGGCAATGATCTCCTCACAGCCGACGCCATTTTGGAGCGTCAGGACGGTGGAGTCGGGCCCTAGCACCGGCAGTGCCGCTTCAATTGCTGCCTGGGTGTCGAACGATTTGACCAGCACGATCGCCAAGTCGGCGCGTGGAAGATCGTCATATCCCGTCGCGGCACACACCCCGATCGACCGCGTCACCTCGCCGTCGTTCATAACGAGTCCGCCGGCGTTGATGGCGTCGACATGCGCCCGATTGCGGGTCACCAGAACCAAGTCGTTGCCATTGGCAGCCAAGCTTCCCCCGATCGCCGACCCCAACGATCCTGCACCGATCACACACACTCGCACCCGCCGAACCGTACTCGCGGCGACCCAGCCTCCTAATCTCTCAGATGGGATGGACACGACGCCCTCAACACTGCTTGCCCCGCTCGACAGCGCGCGGCTGAGCGAGGCACTGGCCGATGCCGATCTGCGCGTGTTGTTGATGTGCGTCTTTCACCTCAGCGGTGACCGACGGTGGCTGGCGGTGCCCTATCGGCCACAACGCGACGTCAAGCTGATCGCCGACGAGCAAGCAGGCTTTCGGCCCGAGATCGCCGACGAGATTCGCGCAGCAGCCCTAGAGTTGCTGACCGCGACCCGAGTCGAACCGCAGATCATCGACCCAGGCGACGAGCTGATGCTCGAAATGATGCGCTGGTGCATGAACGAGTCGATCGACGCCGGCTACGCACCGATGATGCGCGAAGACCTCGGCATGGTCAGCCGAGATGTCGCATGGGACGAGACACCACCGGCACAGCCACCCGACCGCTACGTCGTAATCGTCGGCGCAGGTGCCAGCGGGCTGATCCTCGGAGCGCGTCTCTTGCGGCTCGGGATTCCTTTCACGATTCTCGAACGAGGCGCGGACGTCGGCGGAACCTGGCGCGACAACACGTACCCCGGCTGTGGCGTCGACACGCCGAATCACGCCTACTCGTTCTCGATCGGGCAGCGCCATCCGTGGACCCGCAACTTCTCGCCACAATCCGAACTGTTCGACTATCTCCGTGAGTGGACCGACGAGTTCGGGCTGCGCCAACACATCTGTTTCAACACCAAGGTTACGGAGGCCACCTGGAACGAGCACACCCAAGCTTGGGATGTCGCCGTATCGACGCCGCACGGGCCCGAGCTGTTCACCGGCACGGATCTGGTGGCGGCGATCGGACAGTTCGGCACCCCGTCGATCCCTGAGATCGCCGGCGCCGACGAGTTCTCGGGCCCGATGTTCCACACCGCCGCATGGCCTTCCGAGCTCGACCTCGCCGGCAAACGCGTGGCGATCATCGGCACCGGGGCAGCAGCGATGCAGATCGCCCCAACGATCGCCGGCGATGTCGAACAACTGTCAATCTTTCAGCGCAGCCCTCAGTGGGCCCGACCGATTCCGCGCTACCAAGACCTGCTCAGCTGCCACGCCCAGTGGTTGTTGGCGAACGTGCCGTTCTACGCCCAGTGGTTCCGGTTCTCGATGCTGTGGCGCTACGGCGATGGGTTGTTGCCATTCCTGCGACGCGACCCTGACTGGCCGCACCCCGAACGGTCGTTGAACTTCATCAACGAACGTCACCGCCAGGAGATGGTCGACCACATCGAGGCCGAGCTCGGCAGCCGCACCGATCTGATCGCCGCCTGTACGCCGACCTATCCCCCATACGGCAAACGGATTCTGCTCGACAACGGCTGGTACAGCACACTGCTGCGCCCGAACGTCACACTCGTCACCGCCAGCATCGATCGGATCACCATCGACGGCGTTCGCACCACCGATGGAGCGGAGCACGCCGCCGATGTGATCGTGATGTCGACCGGCTTCCGCATGACCGATATGGCGCGCTCGCTTCGCCCCGTTGGTCGAGATGGCGTCGTGCTCGATGACGTTTGGGGGCACGATGATGCCACTGCCCATCTTGGTATTACGGTGCCCGGCTTCCCGAACTTCTTTTTGATGCAAGGCCCCAGTACCGGGCTCGGCCACGGTGGCAGCGCGATCTTCCAGGCCGAGAGCCAGACCCGTTACATCACCGATGCGATCGTGCGGATGATCGAGGCCGAGATCGGTTCGATCGAACCCAAGCAGCGAGTACACGACGAGTTCGTGCGGCTGGTCGACGAGCGCCACGCTGAGCTGATCTGGAGTCACCCTGGCATGTCGACTTACTACCGCAACTCACACGGCAGGGTCGTGTCGGTCACGCCGTTCAGCCTGCTCGAGTACTGGCAGATGACCCACGACATCGACCTCTCCGACTACGTGATCACCCGCGTCGATTAGATCCTCAATGCCGAACTGGTGCGCTTACGCCTGTTTGAGTTGTTGTTTCTGAATCTTGCCCATCGCGTTACGCGGGAGGCTGTCGACGACCCTGACTTCACGCGGACGTTTGTGGCCAGAGAGCAGCTTGGCGACGTGATCGATCAGATCGTTCGGCACGATCCCGTCGCCGACTACGAAGGCGACGATCCGCTCCCCCAGGTCGGCATCCGGCACGCCGATCACGGCGGCCTCGTCGACCGACGAGTGTGACAGCAGCGCAGTCTCGACCTCGCCGGCACCGACCTTGTAGCCACCCGATTTGATGATGTCGATCGATGCTCGGCCGACGATCCGATGGAATCCGTCGGGGGCGATCGTCACCGCGTCGCCGGTTACGAACCAGCCATCATCGGTCATCGATTCGGCCGTCTTGTCGGGCAGGTTGAGGTAGCCGTTGAACAAGGTGGCGCCCCGAACCTGCAGGCCGCCGATCGTCTCGCCGTCGTGAGACACGGGTTCGCCCGTCTCCGAGCGAAGCCGGGTCTCTACGCCGGCTATTGGCACACCCACGTGGCCGGGCCGTCGGTCACCATCGTGGCGGGTCGACAGCGTGATCAACGTCTCGGTCATGCCGTACCGCTCGACGGGCACCTGCCCCGTCAGCTCACGTAGTCGCTCGAAGACAGGTACGGGAAGTGCGGCACTGCCGGACACGAGCAACCTTGCCGACGACAGCGCCTTGGCATGCTCGGGCGCCGCTGCCACACGGCCCCAGACTGTCGGCACACCGAAGTACAGGGTGCCCACGGCGGCGCCATAGCGTTCGGGTGTCGGCCGGCCGGTGTGAATCAGCTTCGACCCGACACGTAGCGCGCCGAGCACGCCGAGGATCAGGCCATGCACATGGAACAGCGGCAGGCCGTGCACAAGCGTGTCGTCAGGCGTCCACCCCCATGCATCGGCCAGCCCGTCGAGCCCGGCGGCGATCGCGCAGCGCGGGATCACGGCACCCTTCGGAAGTCCGGTCGTGCCCGACGTGTACATGATCAGGGCCGGGTCGTTGTCGGACTTTGGGGACGATCCAGTCGCTGACGCCGATCGTGTCGTTAAAGGGATCCGCTCGAGCTCGACATCCGGCCACTCGGGATCACCGATCACCATCGTGGCTCCGGAGTCGCGCAGGATGTGATGGCACTCCATCGGCCCGGCATCGGCCGGCACCGGCACGACAGGAACGCCGGCCCGCAAACCAGCCACGACGGCAATCACGGTGTCGATCGTCGCCTCACCGCACACGGCGATCGCCGGCGCGCCAGCGACCCGACCACCGATCGCATCCGCTCTGGCTGCCAGCTGCGACCACGCCAACGTCTCGCCCGCAACCGACACCGCGTCAGCAGGGTCGCCATGAACGCCGTCGAGGGCGGGCAACAAGCTCATCTCACTCATCGTCTCACGCCCCACCGACGAGTTGGGAGTTGTGCCAGGCACAACTCCCAACTAGACCCTTTCTATGTATTCGCTGGCTCCGACGATCACGGCTCTTGACTGCGGGTGGCTGAGGACGCAGCGACGCACGCTAACTCAGGGCGGATCAACCGATCAGCTCAGCTTCCCGATTCCGTCTTGGCTGGTGCAGCATCCGCAGGGCAACGTCGTATTCGACGTCGGGCTGCATCCCGACCTGGCCGATGGCGCCGAGTCGCTGGGGCCGATGGCGAAGATCTTCGCACCACAACTCGAACACGGTGGCACCGTCGCTCACCGGCTGGCCGAGCACGACGTCGATCCATTGAGCAACCTGACGGTGGTGTTGTCGCATTGCCACTTCGATCACGTCGGCGGACTGTGCGAACTGCCGAATGCCCGTGTCATCATCCAGGCCGACGAGTGGGTCGCCGCCACCAGCGATCCGGATATCAGCTACGACAAGTCGCTATTCGAACTCGGGCACGACGTGCTCGCGATCGCCGGCGCCCACGACCTGTTCGGTGACGGCACGGTGGCCTGCATCCCGACACCAGGGCACACCTGCGGGCACCAGTCGCTGCGCGTCGTCACGGCCAACGGCCCGGTGATCCTCGCCGCCGACGCCTGCTACTTCGGCCACACCCTCGACGACGGCATCCTGCCGCAGTTCGGGTACGACTTCGACCAACAACGCGCCTCGCTCGACATGCTGCGTCGCGAACACGCCGGCGGCACGGCGATCGTGCCCGGCCACGACGCCGAGATCTTCCGTCGCCTACTGGCCGCTCCGCTGTAACCGAAAGGTGTCTGTCACCTTTCCGCTCGCTCTTCTGTGAGGGGGTTGCGGTGTCATACTGCGTGTATGGCTGCTGACACCGACGCGCTTCAGAAACGGTTCGATCAGCTGATCGATGCCGACGACCGGATCGAGCCCCGTGACTGGATGCCCGACGAATACCGCAAGACGCTGGTGCGTCAGATCGCCCAGCACGCCCATAGCGAGGTAATCGGCATGCAGCCAGAGGGCAACTGGTTGACCCGTGCCCCTTCGCTGCGTCGCAAGGCGATCCTCACCGCCAAGGTGCAGGACGAGGCCGGCCACGGTCTGTATCTGTACGGCGCCGCCGAGACCCTCGGCACCCCCCGCGAGGAGTTGCTCGATCGGCTCCACAATGGACGCCAGAAGTACTCGTCGATTTTCAACTATCCGACCCTCACGTGGGCCGACATGGGCGCGATCGGCTGGCTGGTCGACGGGGCGGCGATCATGAATCAGGTGCCTCTCTGCCGATGCTCGTATGGTCCGTATGCGCGGGCGATGGTGCGGATCTGCAAAGAGGAAAGCTTCCACCAGCGGCAGGGCTTCCAGATCATGTTGACTCTGGCAAACGGCACGCCAGGGCAGCAGGCGATGGCGCAGGATGCCCTCGACCGTTGGTGGTGGCCGTCGATCATGATGTTCGGGCCTCCCGATTCCGAATCGGTGCACGGTGACCAGAACACGCGTTGGGGCATCAAACGCTTCGGCAACGACGAGCTGCGCCAAAAGTTTATCGACGCCACCGTGCCCCAGGCCGACCTGCTCGGCCTCACGATCCCGGATCCCGATCTGCGTCTCGACGAGGAGACCGGCAACTATCTGCACGGTCCGATCGATTGGGGCCATTTCTGGGACGTCGTGAAAGGCAACGGACCGTGCAACCGCGAGCGACTGGGCACCCGCGTCGACGCCCACGAGGGCGGTACCTGGGTCCGCCAAGCGGCGACCGCCTACGCCGAGAAGCAGGCCAAGCGAGCCACTGAGGCAGCGGCGTGAGCGGCAAGGCCGACTGGCCCCTGTGGGAGGTGTTCGTGCGTGCCAAGCGCGGCGTCAGCCACGTACACGCCGGCACGGTGCACGCCCCAGATGCCGAGCTGGCGCTGCAGAACGCCCGCGACCTGTTCACGCGACGGTCCGAGGGCGTCAGCTTGTGGGTCGTAAAATCGAATGACATCACCGCCTCCGACCCGAACGACCGCGAGTCGCTGTTCGATCCGGCTGACGACAAGACATTTCGTCACCCAACTGATTTCGAACTGCCGGACGAAGTCGCCAACATGTGATGAAACCCCTGCTCACATACACCCTGCGGCAGGGCGACCGGGCGTTGATCCTGGCCCAACGTCTGCTCGAGACGATCACACATGCGCCCGAGATCGAAGAGGACATGGCGCTCTCGAACCTGGCGCTCGACCTGATCGGGCAGGCGCGGGCGCTGTACACCTACGTCGCTGAGATCGAGGGTGACATCGACGGTGCGGTTCGCGACGAGAACCACTACGCCTACTGCCGCGAACAGCACGAGTTCCAAAATCCACTGCTGGTCGAGCAGCCAAATGGCGATTTTGCCCAGATCATCGTGCGCCAGTTCTTGCACGACGCCTATGCATTCCCGTACTGGCGAGTGATGCAGCACTCGACAGACGAAACGCTCGCAGCAATCGCCGCCAAGTCGGTCAAGGAGACGGCTTACCACCTGCGTCATTCGCGCAGCTGGTTGGTGCGTCTCGGCGACGGCACCGACGAGAGTCATCGGCGGGCACAGGCGGCGGTGGACCAGATGTGGCGATACACCGGCGAACTGTTCGAGACCGACGAGGTTGAGCAGGCGCTCGTCAGCGCCAGCATTGCATTCGACCCCGACGAGTTGCGTAACACGTGGCTGCACACGGTCGCCGGCACCCTCACCGAGGCCACGCTCGAGATGCCCGACGACGTCGTCATGCAAAACGGTGGCCGATCCGGTCGGCACTCCGAATCGTTCTCGCGTCTGATCGGCGAGCTGCAGGTGCTCGCTCGTGCTCACCCAGGGGCGACGTGGTGATGACGGTGGCCGCTTCGCTCGGGGATCTCGTTCGGGACATCGAAGACCCAGAGTTACCTCACGTGACGATCGGCGACCTCGGGATCGTGCGATCGGTCACGATCCATGGCGCGACTGCCACCGTGCTGCTGACACCGACATACACCGGTTGCCCTGCCACAGAGCAGATCCGCGAAGATGTCGCCGACGCCGTCCGCAGCGCCGGGCTTGAGCCCGATGTGCGGCTTGTCATCAGCCCGGCGTGGAGCACTGACTGGATCACCGAGCGCGGACACCAACGTCTGCTCGCCGCAGGCATCGCTCCCCCACCACCCGCCGACGAACCAGGCGTTACGTTCGTCGATCCACCCGTCGCCTGCCCGCGCTGCAGCTCCCGCCGCACACGACTGATCTCCCACTTCGGCGGCACCGCCTGCAAGGCGACCTATGTCTGCAACGCCTGCTCCGAACCGTTCGAGTTCTTCAAGGCGCTCTGATGTCGCAACCCTCTGATGGATTCCGAGCGATGCGTGTGGCATCGGTCGCACACGACACCGACGACAGCGTGATCGTTTCGTTCGACACCGAGCTCGAGTTCGCACACGGGCAGCACCTCACGTTGCGTCGCGAATTCGACGGCACGGAGGTGCGCCGTAGCTACTCGATCTGTTCGGCCGCACCGTCGGGTGAACTCAGGGTTGCGATCAAACACGTCGCCGGCGGCGTGTTCTCGACGTGGGCAACGATGGAACTGAAGCCCGGCGACAAGGTCGACGTGATGCCACCGGCGGGCCACTTCAGCCACGAACTCGACCCGGCCGCGGCTCGGTCATACACAATGCTGGCCGCCGGCAGCGGGATCACCCCGGTGTTCTCGATCATGGCGACGATCCTCTCCAGCGAGCCGCACGCCCAGGTCTCGCTGGTGTACCTGAACCGCACCTCGCAATCGACGATGTTGCTCGACGAGCTGCAGGATCTACGCGACCGGTACCTCGGTCGGCTCAGCATCGCCTTCGCGTTCACGCGGGAAGAGACAGGCGGCGAGCTGCTGTCCGCTCGCCCAGACCGGGCACGCCTCGACCGACTGATCGCGGCCGGCTTTCTCCCCGCCGACGCCGATCACGCCTTCCTGTGCGGCCCGATCAAACTGATCACCGAAGCCGAGCAGGCACTGGTCGCCGCCGGAATGTCCGGTAGCGCTGTACATCGCGAGATCTTCACCACCAACCAGCCGGGCCGAGTGAGCCTTGCGCCGCAAGAGGTCACCGAGACCTCCGTCGCTGTCGCAACTGGCCGGGCGACCCTGCACGGACGGGCCACACGGTTCGATCTGTACGAAGGTGACAGCGTGCTCGACGCTGTGCAGCGGGTGCGCCCCGACGCCCCGTTCTCGTGCCGCAGCGGGGTCTGCTCCACGTGCCAAGCGGTGCTCCGTGACGGAAAAGTCGAGATGACGGTCAACTACGGCCTCAGCGCCGCCGAGGTAGCACGCGGCTACGTGCTGACGTGTCAGGCGCACCCTACGACGCCGACCGTCGACGTTGACTACGACGCCTGAGACATGACCGCCGCCGGCCCGATCGGTGCTCGTCAACCAGAACGTCCGTAGCTGACATCGCCAGGCACCAACTGAGCGTTCGGCACCAGCGTCGCGAGTCGTGCAACGGCGGATCGGTGGTGAGGGTCTGGGAAATGCACCAGCGCGGCAGCGAAGTCGTGTTGTGCACGGCGGGCGGGATCACGTTGCACCAGGGGATGTCCGACGCCAGCACGGCGACCGTCACCCTCTCGGCCGGTCAGTACTTCGTCAGCGAACTCTGACGGCCTCCCATGCCTCTAACATCGCGTCACACATCGTGCGGTGCTGGCGAGCCAACGAGCGGGCCTCGTCGCCTTCGGCACGCAGTCCGATCGCCACAGCAGCCGAACGGTTGCCCCGGAAGTACGGCGCGAACAGGTGCGGTTGGAACGCGCCGCGCTGCTCGATGTCGACCTCGTCGATCGGTCCGCCCGGTGGAGGATCGATCGGGCCCACGTCAATCGCTTCCAGGGCGACCAAGACGTCCTCGTCGTGAATGCGATCGGCGAAGTCGCGACCGCGGTAGGCGAACACCTCGTTTCCGTCCGGGTCGAGTACCAGCATCGCCGGCAGGGCGATCCCGCCCCGCTCTTCCGGGTCGAACAGCCCGAGCGCCTGGAGATACGCCTCGCCACCAGGGTCGGAGACGTACTGGACGTTGGGCGTCGGCCAGCGCCCGAACATCGCCGCTTGACGCTCGGCGTCATCGACGCTGATGGCGATCACCTCGCCGCCTGCGGCGTGGATCCGATCCGAAAGCGATGCCAGCCGCACGAGCTGACCACAGCAATACGGTCACCAATCTCCGCGATAGATCATCACGATCACGGCCTTGCCGCCTTTGCGCAGGCTCAGGATCGCCTCGCTCACGGCAGGGACCACGTCGCTCATCGCCTCATCCTTGCCGCCAACGGTCGATACAAACGAACCAGGCGACCGGTACCAGCGTCGGGTCAGCTCGGATCGCGCCCGACCAGACCCACCTTGGCGAGACCCTTGCGAATCGAAGAGACGCGGTCATACGACTGTTGCGCCAGGCCCTCGTCGATGACCGCCTCGAGGATGCCGTCGCGGGCGACGCCCGGCTATCGACCCTTGATCGCCTGATAGCGGTCGAGCGCTTCCCGGCGTTCGACACCGTGGTCGACGATCGGTGCGGGGTAGGCACTGCTATCAAGCTCGGCGATCCAGCGCTGCACGTACTCGCCGTCCGGGTCCCAGCGCTTCTCCTGGGCGGTCGGATTGAAGACCCGGAAATACGGCGCTGCGTCGGTACCGGTTCCGGCGGCCCATTGCCAGCCGTGGTTGTTCGAGGCCAGATCACCGTCGAGCAGGTGCTGGAGGAAGAACCGTGCGCCCCACTGCCAGGGCAGGTGGAGGTCTTTCACGAGGAAGCTGGCGACGATCATGCGGACCCGGTTGTGCATCCATCCGGTCGCCAACAGCTGGCGCATCCCGGCGTCGACGATCGGGAAGCCGGTCCGCCCCTCGCACCAGACCCGGAACTTCTCCTGCGCCACCGAGCCGGTATCGACGGCGATCTCGTCGAACTTTGGGTTCAGGTTGCGCCACGCCGTGTGGGGCTGGTGGAACAGCACGTCGGCGTAGAACTCGCGCCATGCCAGCTCCGACTGGAACGTGATCGCTCCCTCACCTCGAGGTTGAGGGTTGATCATCAACTGGCGGGGATGTGTCAACCCGTACTTGAGGTACGGCGAGAGGTGGCTGGTTCCCGCGATGGCCGGCCGGTCACGCAGTTCTGCATAGCGGTCGAGTCCGGTCGACCGAAACTGCTGCCAATCCTCCGTGACCTGGGCTTCAGTGGCCAGCGACAACTCGAACGGGATGTCAGGCCGCGGCGGCAGGCCGTCCCAGGGAGCGCTCCGCCAGTTCGGCGAGCGCGGGGCATCGATCGGCGTCTGCCAGCCGTGAGTGCGCCATCTCCGTGAGAACGGGGTGAACACGGCATAGGGCTTGCCATCGTCCTTGCGGACCGAGCCGGGTTCGACGGCATACGGCGAGCCGACGCCGCGCAGGCGTCGACCCGCTCCCCGCAAGGCATCGGCGACGTGTTCGTCACGGCGCCGCCCGTACGGTGCGAAGTCCTTCGAGACGTAGACCGTGTCGGCGCCGACCTCGTCAGCGATCGCCGGGATCTCGTCGACCGGGTCGCCATGGCGGATCACCAGTGCTCCCGCAGTCGCTTCGTCGAGCGCCTGCAGGCAGTCGTGCAACAACGCCCGACGAGGAGCTCCGGCTCGATCGAACGCCGGATCGACGACGAACAGCGGAAGCACATCTCCCTCCGCCAGTGCCGAATGCAGGGCAGGATGATCCGCCAGACGCAGATCGCGCCGGAACCAGACGATCGAGATCTTCGGCACCGTCAGCGGCGGTGTCGATTGGTGGCTCGGACGATGCGTTCGAACAGCCACTCGAACTCGAGCACGCCGTTCACGTACTCGTCACCTGCCGGCCGCGTGACGAGCTGTGACGACTGGATCAGGCGCCAGCCATCGGCCAGCACATCGACGCCGCGGGCGTGTGGCAGTTCGGCGGCGTCGGCGTGTGGATCGTTGCCGTCGTGGAAGGACCAGCCGACGACGCGACTGTTGAGGCTCGAGTCCTCGGTCCAGATGAACAACAGTTCCTGACGCTCGGTCTCGGGGTTCATGTAGCGCCCGCCTCCAGCGCAGCGCGGCCCTCGACCCGGCTGTGATACCAGTCGAGGTCGTAGGCGGATGAGCCGGTCAGGTATCGCCACAGCCGGGTTCGTGCGATCAACTCGAGGCGGTAGTCCTGCTCGCCCATCCACGGCTCACGGGTTCGCAGCGTCATGCCGATCCGTTCCGTGTCGAATGTGGCGAAGATGTGGTCGTTCGAGCGATTCTCGACCTCGTCGAGGTCGCCGGTGTCCCACAGACGCAGCTGTGGCTGCGTCGGGTTGAGGCGGATCTTGTACATCACCCTGCGGTCGGCACCGGGGTTCGCCATGCCTCGATGCCACAGCCCGTGGTGGAACACCACGATCGACCCGGCCGGGCCCTCCCACTGGCGTTCGCCCTTGAGGTGCCGGTATCGCCCGACCTGGGTCTCGTGTACCCGGCGGAGATGGGTGCCTGGCACGAACCCGGTTCCTCCGCCGCCGGGTCGGATCTCGTGCGGGAAGTAAAAGATCTGGATGTCAAAGGCCGTGTTCGGGTCGATCACGGCGTCTGCGTGGAGTTGTTGGAAGAACGGGTCGCGGGGCGGGCGCAGATGCACGAAGTCGTGGTCGAACCTGGCGTCGCGGCCGACCAGGCTGTCGACGATGCGGGTGACGTATGGGCTGCGCAGCACCGCCCCGAGCGCAGACGGTTCGGGATAGATCTCGCTCCACGGGTCGCCCGAGCTCGGTGCGAACGGTCGCTCCGCCGAGCCCCACGTGGCGACGATCCGATCACACTCGTCGATCGCGCCGAGGTTGAGATCCTCGGGGATCACCCCTGGGAATTCGAGGAACCCGCGGGCGACGAAGGTGGCGACCTCGCTGGTCGAGAGCAGTAGCGAGGTGGAACCCATAGCGTCACCGTAATTGGCGGAGGCTCACGGGGTGTTCTTGGGTGGGCGGTGCATGATCCACGTCGTGGGTGCACGGAACGGAAGATCCAGTTCGCACACCACGGTGAACCCTCGTTGTCGATAGAACGTGACGTTGGCGGCCGTGCTGGTTTCCAAACGGGCCGTCTCCTGCTGCTGATCGAGCTGCTCGAGCATCGGGCGCAGCACCGCTGCACCGAATCCCTGACTCTGGTGAGAAGGGCGCGTACCCATCGTTGCCAGTTGCCAGTCGGCGTCGGGGCAGGAAGCGGCACGGATCGACCGGTCGACCTGCTCGATCTCCTGGAGCCGATCTCCGAACACCTCCTCGGACAGGCGCCGGCGATCTTCCCGTTGATCGTCGGACAGCAACGCTTCGGCGCCCGTCGGCAACCACAACGCGACAGCGTCCCCGCCATCGAGCATGCTGATGACGCCGTGCGGCAACCCAAGCACTTCGAGGTCGCTGCGAAATGCTGCAGCCATGCGGGCCACCCGTTCGGGACCCGTGATCGCCCAGACTTCCCACGCGTAGTGGAGATGCGACTCGACCAGTGTCGCCACCAACGCGTCGAGGTCGGATCGGTCCGCCCGTTTCACCAGCATCCAATCACCAGCTCCTTACTCGCGCCAGAAGACTTCGTGTACGACGTGGGTGCCGTCGAGGCCCTTCAGTTCGACCTCGACACCATTGCCGAACTCGATGTCGCGGTTGCCTGCGGCAATCTCGCGAACGGTGCCGCTGACGAGGATTTGGCCACCCGCTGCCAGATTGGCGATCCTCGCCGCCTTGTTGACGTGGCGCCCGAACAGGTCGCCAGAGGCGTCGGTGATGACTTCGCCCGTGTGCAGCCCGATCCGTACTCGCACCGCACGATCGGGATCCTCGGCCTCGTGGGCGGCGAGCCGTTGTTGCACCGCCTTGGCGAACGAGATCGCCCGGCGCACGCTGGGAAACGTCAACATGAAACCATCGCCCTGTGACTTGATCTCACGACCGACGAACTTCGAGAGTTCCTCTCGGAATGCCCGATTGTGGAGTTCGAGCAGCTCGAACCAGGCCTTGTCACCGATTGCGCTGACCCGTTGGGTCGACGATTCGATGTCGGAGAACAGGATCGTGATCGTGCCGGCGTCGACCTTGGGTCGCCATTCGTCGGCGGCGACCAGGTCGGCAACGAGATCGATCGAGGTTCGGCGCAGATCGACTGCGTCCGATGCGGGCATCATGCCCGCGATCGTGGTGGCCCGGCCGACTCCGGAGCCGGTGGGGGCAACAGTCGCCAGCCGGACGCTCGTGTCGCCGAGCGTCAGGACCATCCCCGGCCCAAGCACCGCCGGGGCTGTGATCCGTACGCCGTCGAAAAACGTGCCGTTCGTCGATCCGAGGTCGGTGCATGTCACTTGTCCATCTCGCAGCCGAAGCTCGAGATGCCGGCGCGACGTCTGTGCATCGGCGAGCAGCAACCCCTCACATTCCCGACCGACCACCAGTGCGTCTTCCAGCACCAGATGGAGGGCTTGCCGACCCGGCTGCGTGACGACGATCACGGGCTTCATGACACGTATTTAGCACAGCGATGCGCCGACGTCTCGCAGAACGAGAGGCGTGCAGAGCCGCCGAATCTTGCCGACCGCCTCTCAGATGCTGATCGTGAGGAACGTCGGACGGTAGTCGGTGAGGTGGCTCAGGGTTTCCGACCCGTTCCACCGGTTGTGACCGATCGACCAGATGTGGTTGCCCTCGCTGTCGGTCCACGGGACCCACGATGCGAAGTAGGTGTTGCATTCGGAGCGATCGCAGCTCAACGGCTCGTCGATCGACTCGACATGGACGAACGGGCCCTGCGGGTCATCAGCGAACCCGAAGTCGACCGTGGCCCCCCACCAGTCGTCGCGCTTTTGCACCAGCACGAACCGTGTGCCGTCATAGCTGATCTGGGCCGGGTTGTTGCCAGAACCGACGAACGAGAAGTCCACGGCAGGTGTCGCAGTGGTGCTGTTCCCGGTCCAGCCCGTGCCACCCCAGTACTCCCGCGCTGCATCGAATTGACCGACCGGAACCCGAGCAACCTTGACGTCGGCCACGCATTCGCCGAATCCGAACATCGTGTCGTAGCCGAACTGCTGGTAGCAGTGGGAGTACAGGTAGGTGTAGGTGGCGTCACTCGTGACACTCCAGCCGTAGAGGTCGCCGTCCAAGACCGGCTCGTCGATCACGTCGACCACCTCGAGCGTGGACGCATCGAGAACGACCCGCCGCAGAGCGCTCGGTCGCGTTCGGCTCAAGTACGAGCTCCCGGTTTCGTTCATCTGCACCACATACAGGTGCAGCTGCGTGCCGTCTGCGTTGGTGCCACCGCCGAGGATCCACTGCCACTGCTGCATGTGCGACGTCACGTCACCGAGCAGCCACGACTTCGCTCCGTCGTTGAGCAGCGTGAAGCACCTGCCGGACTGGATGATGCCGACGTTGTGGACCAGTGTGCCGCTGACGAACGCGTCCTGGAACGTCCACAAGACGCGGTCATCGGTGAGCCGGAACGCCCGCTGGTAGTCGGCGCCTTGGAAGGTGCCGATCGGCTGCGAGAAGAACTCGGTGATGTCTGAGGCACCCAGGCTCGCGGCGCAGTGGTCACCAACATCAGGAGACGAGATCGGGGCGAACGGATCGATCGCCGACGAGGGGTCGGTTGCGACCCCACCGTCGTTCACCCGAATCGCAGTCAACTCGACGTCCGCCTCTTCAGCAGGAGGAGGCGGCGTGGCCGCAACCGCAACCGCAACCGCAATCGCGGCTGCGTCCTCGTCCGGGCCCACGGAACCGACGACTGGATCGGGCAAACTCGGCGTGGTCGGTCGAGGCTCGATGCTGCTGTCGGTGACGCCGGCATCCGACGCCGACGACGGGCCGTTCGGGACGATTGGGAGCACCAGTGCGAATGCGATGATGGCTGCGATGGCTGCGATGAACTTCGTCATGCCGCAACCATCCGCGCCGGCCTTCGCAGGCCGTTTGCGTTGCGATCGCTAGCTGGTCGCAACCGGGGCGGAGCGTGCCGTCAGACGTCGGCGCACCCACCGTTGATGCACTCTGACCAGGAGTTTCGCGGCTGCGATCAAGTTGCGATCGAGTCTGCGTTT
>FLOH01000307.1_pt1 | contig 119791 bp, 107 predicted proteins | sample 756751 | NCBI WGS metagenome assembly FLOH01 (sample SAMEA4026879, study PRJEB14308) | marine metagenome | biome: coastal water; material: water | depth 74 m
GCCAGCAGCTGCGATTCGAAACCCTTTTGTGCGGGTTGGGCCAGCCCCGGCAGGTTTCCCAGCACCGAGCCTTTGTGCGCGGCCAGTTCCTCAAGATGCAGAATCTGCGCGCCGCGCGCTTCAAGCGCTTCCAGCAGGCGGCTCTTGCCGCTGCCGGTGGCGCCGGTAACCACCCGGAAATCAATCTTGGGCGGCAATAGACGCAATTGTTCAATTACATGCCGGCGCCAGCTCTTGTACCCGCCCTGGAGGCGATGAGCGTCCCAGCCGATTTCTCGAAGAATATGGGTGAAGGCACCACTGCGCTGCCCGCCGCGCCAGCAATACACCAGTGGTCGCCAATGCTTCGGCTTGTCGAGCAAGTGTGTCTCGATGTGCCGCGCAATGTTTTTCGACACCAGTGCCGCGCCGAGTTTTTTGGCTTCGAATGCCGATACCTGCTTGTACAGGGTGCCGACACGGGCACGCTCGTCGTCGTTCAGCACCGGCATGCTGAGCGCGGCAGGCAAATGATCTTCGGCAAATTCACCCGGCGCACGTGCATCAATGACCGTGTTGAATTCGGCGACCTGCGCTATCGTCGCCACGCCTCTGGGTAGGTTTTCGGGCATGAGAATCAAGTGCTTTGAATCATTTGAGCAGCGGTTTCAGCGACTTCCAGACGTGATCGAGAATCAGCGGCTGGGCAGCGGCGGTTGGATGCAGACCATCAGGCTGATAGGCACTTGAGTCAAGCGCGATGGGCTCCAGCAGAAATGGCAGCAAGGCGACTTTCTCGCGCTTGGCCACATCGCGGAATGCGGCTTCAAAGGCCTGAGTATAGGTCGGGCCGTAGTTGGGAGGCAGGCGCATTCCGATCAGCAGCACACGAGCCCGATTTTTCTTCGCCAATCTGACCATGGTCAAGAGATTGTCCTTCAGGCTGGCCGCAGGCAGCCCGCGCAGACCGTCGTTGGCGCCAAGTGCAAAAATAACCACCGCAGGTTTGAATTGCTTCAGCACAGCGGCAAGACGTGCTCGTCCGCCGGCCGTGGTTTCGCCACTCATGCTGGCGTTCTTTACTTTTTGGTTCGGCGCTTCGTGCTTTAGTCGCTGTGCGAGAAGTGCCGGCCAGCTTTCACTGACGCGGATGCCGTAGCCCGCCGAGAGGCTGTCGCCGAATACAAGAACGCCTTGATCTGCCGCTGCGGCTAAACTGCAGGGCAACAGGAGCAATCCGCAACATAATGAGAAGAATCTTTTAAGCATGGATGAGAATCGTTTGGTAGCTGATGCAGTAAGCGAAACCGTGATTGATGTCGCCGAGTTGAGCAAGATCGTTCCCAGTGGCGATGGCACGCTCACGATTTTGCACGAGATTTCGTTTGCGGTGACTGCGGGCGAGGCCGTTGCCATCGTCGGCGCATCCGGTTCCGGCAAGTCTACGCTACTGGGCCTGATGGCCGGGCTTGATCTGCCGTCATCCGGCACGATTCATCTCGGAGGGACAGATCTCGCCGGTCTTGACGAAGATGCACGCGCCGAACTGCGTGGCCGCCTGCTCGGTTTTGTTTTCCAGTCCTTCCAGTTGCTGCCAGCGCTGACAGCGCTGGAGAACACCATGCTGCCGCTGGAACTTGCGGGACGTGCCGATGCGCGTGCGCTGGCGACCGCCATGCTGACGCGGGTGGGTCTGGGCGAACGCCTGGGGCATTACCCCAAGCATCTTTCCGGCGGCGAACAACAGCGGGTGGCATTGGCCCGCGCCTTCACCATGCATCCCAAACTCTTGCTGGCGGACGAGCCTACCGGCAATCTCGATGCCGCCACGGGTGCCCAGATCATCGACCTGATGTTTGACATGAATGCTGAAGCCGGCACCACGCTGATTCTGGTTACGCATGACGAGGCGCTGGCACAGCGCTGCGGGCGCACCCTGAGGCTGGCCGCCGGCCGCCTGCAGACGTAGGGATCGGCACAAAAAGTCGGCGCTGGCGGCACGGCGGTTTGCGATCAGCGGCCTGGCGTTAATTCACCGTGTTTGGCCATCGGCAGGTAGTCGCCTGCCACTGCCACTGAACTGGTATCAATCCATTCCCCAGATACGGGGAATGCGTCACGCCGTGATCCAGGTTTTGCTCGCCAGCAAGAACTTGCGCAGTGGTGGCAGCGATATGCGCTGATCCAGCACGAGATAGTTGTCGCGCACGATTTCCCGCAGTGTGGCCTGGTAGATTGCCGCCATGATGAGTCCGGCGCGCTGTGCCTTGCGGTCAGTCGTTGGCAGTTGGGCAAAAGCGTTCTCGAAATGCTGCTGGGCTCGCTCAACCTGAAAAGCCATCAGGCGGATGAAGTTGTCGCCATAGCGGGCCTGTTGCAGATCGGCATTGCTGACGCCGAAGCGCGCCAGTTCGTCCTGCGGCAGGTAAATGCGACCGCGTCGGGCATCTTCGCCAACATCGCGAATGAAAGTGCTTAGCTAGAAGGCAAGCCCCAGGTCATGGGCATACTTGAGTGTCTGGCGGTCGCTATAGCCAAATATCTCGGCGGCGAGCAGTCCAACCACACTGGCGACGCGGTAGCAGTACAGGTGCAGTGTCTTGAAATCGGAATAGCGCACTTGATCGATATCCATTTCCATGCCATCGATGATTTCCAGCAATTGTTCCTGCGGCAGGTGGAAATGTTCCAGTGTGCTTGCCAGTGCCTGTGTCACAGGATGACTGGCGCGACCTTCATACAGCGCGCCAACTTCGCCGCGCCACCAGTTCAATTTGGAGCGCGCAATTTCAGTGTCAGGGCACTTATCGACGACATCGCCCACCTCACGGCAAAATGCATAAAGCGCGGTGACGGCCTTGCGCCGATGCGGATCAAGGAAGAGAACGCTGTAATAGAGCGTGGAACCGCTCTTGGCGGTGCGATCCTGGCAGTATTGGTCGGGAGTCACGGTTAAGGGTCCAGGGGGAGCGGAGAGCGCCAGAGAATGTGCGGCCGGGAGTGAGTGGAAGACAGGGCGTCGCTTGATGATATCGAAATCGACGGATTTGATTTTATAGAGGATACGCGGAGCACTAGCGACGGCGGCGCAAATCGAGATCCTTGCGTATGGGGAGATAGCAGCCTGGCGGTACGCCAGAGAGAATCAATGCTCTTGCCTGCGGTACGACTGCGGGATCGGTTTGTTCGGCTTATTCATCGCTGTATTGATACATTTGCTGGCAAATGGTGGGCTGTCTCTCCGCTGTGCCAAGTCGGAAAGAAAGCCTGAAAGCAGGTAAAATTCGCCATCCTCGTCGAGTCGATGGGGCTGCATTGCCGGTCGATTGTGACAGGCGCCCAGGTGGCGGAATTGGTAGACGCACCAGATTTAGGTTCTGGCGCCGAGAGGCGTGGGGGTTCGAGTCCCTTTCTGGGCACCAGCATTCGGGAAATAACCCCGCGCGTGGAACAGGTGCGAACTAATAAATGAATTCTTCAACGATGGAACTATAGAGATGACGGACAACGCAACGACGGACGCTGTAGTTGAGACAAGCAGTGCATTGGAACGGCGCATCGACATGACCGTGGTATTGGCTGAGATCGAAAAGGATGTCGAGCAGCGCCTGAAGACCATGTCGCGCAAGGTAAAAGTGCCGGGCTTCCGTCCCGGCAAAGTGCCGATGAAAATGGTTGCTCAGCAATATGGTTCGCAGGCACGTTCTGATGCGATTGGCGAAGCGGTGGAAAAAGCCTATGGCGAGAAAGTGCGTGAATTGAACATGCGTGTCGCGGGCTATCCACGTATCGAGCCCAAGGCCGATGTCAGTCCCGGGCATCTTGGTTTTACAGCCGTGTTCGAGGTTTACCCGGATATCTCGCCGGCAGATGTCTCCGGTGAGTCGATCACGAAGCCGACATTGACACTCACCGACGTCGAACTCACAAAAACCCTGGACGTCCTGCGCAAGCAGCGTATGACTTTTGCTGAGACTGACCGTGCTTCGATGAAGGATGACCGTCTGCTTATCGACTTTGTCGGGCGCAAGGACGGCGAAGAGTTTCCGGGAGGAAAAGCTGATGATTATTCGGTGACGGTGGGCGGTGGAATGATGTTGCCGGATTTCGAGGCTCAACTGGTAGGCGTCAAGGTGGGCGAGAAGAAATCCTTCGATGTCACTTTCCCTGGCGACTATCAGGCTGCCGAACTGGCCGGTTCGACGGTGCAGTTTGAAATGACTGTGAAAAAGATCGAAGCGCCGCAATTGCCTGAAATTGATGCTGAGTTTGCAAAACAGCTGGGTGTTGCCGATGGCGATGTTGCCAAAATGCAGCTCGAAGTTCGCTCCAACCTCGAGCGAGAAGTGAAGAAGCGCCTGCAAGCGAAGGTCAAGGAGCAGGTTATGGAGGCGCTGTTGAAGGTCAATCCGCTGGACGTGCCCAAAGCCCTGGTCGAAATGGAATCGCAACAGATGGCTGAAACGGCGCAGCGCGACATGGAGTCGCGTGGAATGGGCATGAAGAATATTCCGGTCGAGGCCAGCTGGTTTACCGATCAAGCGACTCGCCGGGTGAAATTGGGCCTGTTGCTGGCTGAACTGGTCAAGGCCAAGGATCTGCATGTCAAGCCGGAGCAAGTTCGCGCTATCGTCGATGAGTTTTCCGAAACCTTTGAAGATCCCACGGAAGTCGTCCGTTGGTACTATTCTCAGCCGCAGCGATTGGCCGAGGCCGAGGCTCTGGCGCTGGAGAACAATGTGGTCGATTGGGTGCTTGCCAATGCTAAAGTCAGCGAAGCTCCCATAGCTTTCGACGAACTGATGGGAAATTCAGCTTGAACTTTCAGGAGATGTCCATGTACGGTTCGCGGCAACACAGTGGTGCCCACGATTCCCCCGGGCCTGATACCCAGGGATTGGGGCTTGTGCCCATGGTTATTGAAACCAGCGGGCGTGGCGAGCGGGCCTATGACATTTATTCACGTCTGCTGCGCGAACGAGTGATTTTCATGGTTGGGCCGGTCAACGATGGCACGGCCAACCTAGTGGTTGCGCAACTCCTGTTTTTGGAATCCGAGAATCCGGACAAGGATATTTTCTTTTATATCAACTCGCCGGGTGGCTCTGTCACCGCTGGAATGGCCATTTACGACACCATGCAGTTCATCAAGCCAAATGTTTCGACCTTGTGTATCGGTCAAGCGGCCAGCATGGGAGCATTTTTGCTGGCAGCCGGTGAAAAGGGCAAGCGTTTTTGCCTGCCAAATTCGCGCGTAATGATTCATCAGCCGATGGGCGGTTTTCAAGGCCAGGCCTCGGATATCGAGATTCACGCCAAAGAAATTCTTTTCCTCAAGCAGAAGCTCAACAACATGCTGGCTCATCACACGGGCCAGTCGATTGAGCGCGTCGAGCGCGATACCGATAGGGATAATTTCCTTTCAGCCGAGGCTGCAGTGGAGTATGGTTTGATCGACAAGGTGCTGAGCAGTCGCACCGAAGTGGCAACGGCTTGATCATTAGCGCGGGCGGAGGCCGAGATGACAGACAAGAAAACGGGTAGTAGCGAAAAGCTGTTGTATTGCTCCTTCTGCGGCAAGAGTCAGCACGAAGTAAAGAAATTGATTGCCGGCCCTTCGGTTTTCATTTGTGACGAGTGTATCGAGCTCTGCAACGATATCATTCGCGACGAAATTGCTGCTGAGCCGACCGGGAGTGCAAAGCGCGAATTGCCGGCGCCGAAAGAGATTCGAGAGATGCTCGATCAGTATGTGATCGGGCAGGATTCGGCCAAGAAAATTCTGGCTGTGGCGGTGTACAACCACTACAAGCGTATTCGCCATCAGGAAAAAGGCAGTGATGGTGTCGAGTTGGCCAAGAGCAATATTTTGCTGATCGGCCCCACCGGGTCCGGTAAAACCCTGTTGGCGCAGACCTTGGCGCGCATGCTCAATGTGCCCTTTGTCATGGCCGATGCAACAACACTGACCGAAGCGGGTTACGTCGGCGAGGACGTAGAGAACATTATTCAGAAGCTGCTGCAAAAGTGTGATCACGAACCGGACAAGGCTCAGCAGGGAATCATCTACATCGACGAGATAGACAAGATATCGCGCAAGTCGGACAACCCATCGATCACGCGCGACGTTTCCGGTGAGGGTGTACAGCAAGCCTTGCTCAAGCTGATTGAAGGCACCGTAGCCAGCATTCCGCCTCAGGGGGGACGCAAGCACCCGAATCAGGATTTCATCCAGATCGACACCACCAATATTTTGTTCATCTGCGGCGGGGCTTTTGACGGTCTCGACAAAGTGATTCGCAGCCGCTCAGAGAAGGGTGGCATCGGCTTTGGCGCTGAGGTCAAGAGTCGTGATGGCAGTGATGCCGGTGAGATGCTGAAACAGGTCGAGCCGGAAGATCTGATCAAGTTCGGACTGATTCCGGAATTGATTGGCCGCTTGCCAGTAATTGCTACACTGCAGGAACTCGATGAAGTTGCTTTGGTCGAAATACTCATTGAACCTAAGAATGCCCTGATCAAGCAATATCACAAGCTGTTCGCCATGGAAGGGGTGGAGCTTGAAGTTCGGCCATCGGCGCTTCAGGCGATCGCAAAGAAAGCGCTGATCCGCAAGACGGGAGCCCGCGGCCTGCGTTCGATTCTGGAAAACGTCTTGCTTGATTCAATGTATGAACTGCCGACCATGGAACATGTGAGCAAGGTGGTTATCGATGAGAGCACCATCGACACCGGCGCACAGCCACTGATTATCTACGCGGACCAAGCGAAGGTTTCAGGTTCGAACTGAGCCCGCGGTTTGCGGTGCCTTGAATACCTGTCATCCGCCCCAATGTGCTGGGCGTGACTAATAACCAAAGGACACGATGATGTCTGGCCTATCCGATTCCCCCGCTGAGACTCAATCCCTCCCCCTGTTACCGCTGCGTGATGTGGTGGTGTTCCCGCACATGGTGATCCCGCTGTTCGTCGGTCGGCCCAAGTCCATCAAGGCGCTGGAAACCGCGATGGAAGCAGGCAAGCATATCTTGCTGGTCGCGCAAAAATCTGCTGCCAAGGACGAACCGGTACCCGAGGATATGTACGAGATCGGTTGCCTTGCCAACATCCTGCAGATGCTCAAGTTGCCCGACGGCACGGTAAAAGTGCTTGTCGAAGGGGTGCAGCGCACTCGGGTTCTCGATATTGAAGATCAGGGTACGATGTTTGTTGCCGATGTAATCTTGATTCCTGTCGAGGAGCGCTCCGACAATGAAATGGAGGCGATGCGCCGCACTGTGGTCGCCCAGTTTGATCAGTATGTGAAGCTCAACAAGAAGATCCCACCTGAGGTTTTGACTTCATTGGCGGGCATTGAAGATGCCGGGCGACTGGCCGATACCATTGCTGCGCATCTGCCCTTGAAACTCGAACAGAAACAGGAAGTGCTGGAAGTTTTTGGCGTTTCGGATCGTTTGGAAAAGCTGCTGGGGCAACTCGAAGCCGAACTCGACATCCTTCAGGTAGAAAAACGCATTCGCGGCCGGGTCAAGCGCCAGATGGAAAAGAGCCAGCGCGAGTACTACCTCAATGAGCAAGTCAAGGCCATCCAGAAGGAACTCGGTGAAGGTGAAGAAGGTGCCGACATCGATGAGATGGAGAAAAAGATCAAGGCAGCTGGCATGAGCAAAGAGGCCTTGCTCAAGGTCAATGCAGAAGTCAAGAAGCTTAAGTTGATGTCACCCATGTCGGCCGAAGCCACTGTGGTGCGCAATTACATCGAAACCCTGCTGAGCCTTCCCTGGAAGAAGAAGTCGAGGATCAGCAAGGATCTTTCAGCCGCCGAGAAAATTCTCGATCGTGATCATTATGGTCTGGATAAGGTCAAGGAGCGCATTGTCGAGTATCTCGCAGTGCAGCAGCGCGTGGACAAAGTCAAGGCGCCCATCCTTTGCCTGGTCGGTCCGCCGGGCGTGGGCAAGACCTCACTGGGCCAGTCGATCGCCCATTCGACCAACCGCAAGTTCATACGTATGGCCTTGGGCGGCGTGCGCGACGAAGCCGAAATTCGGGGGCATCGTCGCACCTATATTGGTTCTATGCCGGGCAAGATCCTGCAGAACATGACCAAGGTTGGTGTCAAGAATCCTCTGTTTTTGCTCGATGAAGTCGACAAGATGGGCCAGGATTTCCGTGGTGACCCATCTTCGGCGCTGCTTGAGGTACTTGACCCCGAGCAGAACCATACCTTTCAGGACCACTACATCGAAGTCGATTTCGACTTGTCCGATGTCATGTTTGTCGCTACGGCAAACACGCTGAATATTCCTGCAGCCTTGCTTGATCGCCTGGAAGTGATACGTCTCTCCGGTTATACCGAGGACGAAAAGGTGAATATTGGCTTGCGTTATCTCGTGCCTAAGCAAATGAAGAACAATGGCATAAAGAGTGGCGAGCTGACTATTACCGAGGATGCGCTTCGCGACATCGTGCGCTATTACTCGCGAGAGGCCGGCGTTCGCGCCTTGGAGCGTGAGATATCAAAGATCTGCCGCAAGGTGGTCAAGTCGCTGGTGATGAGAAAGCGCAAGAACAAGATCGTGGTCAATGCCAAAAATCTTGACAAGTTCCTTGGTGTGCGTCGCTATAGTTTTGGCATGGCAGAGAAGGAAAATCAGGTTGGTCAGGTTACGGGTCTGGCGTGGACCGAAGTCGGTGGCGAACTGTTGACCATCGAGACCGTGGCCTTGCCCGGAAAGGGCAAGACCATGACCACCGGAAAGCTTGGCGAGGTCATGCAGGAATCGATTCAGGCGGCCTTGTCGGTAGTTCGCAAACGCAGTCAGGCTCTGGGTATCGAAGACGATTTTTACCAGAAGAACGATATTCATATTCACTTGCCCGAGGGCGCGACACCGAAAGATGGTCCCAGTGCCGGTATTGCCATTTGCACTGCGCTGGTGTCGGTACTCACTGGAATTCCTGTGCGCGCCGATGTCGCGATGACGGGCGAGATCACCCTTCGTGGCGAAGTGTTACCGATCGGTGGACTGAAGGAAAAATTGCTCGCGGCTGTACGCGGAGGCATTCGGCTGGCTCTGATACCTGAAGAAAACGTCAAGGATCTTGCCGAGATTCCTGAGACCATCAAGAATCGTATCGAGATACAGCCTGTCCGGTGGGTTGATAAGGTACTTGAGTTTGCGCTGGAACGCATGCCGAAACCCTTGCCCGAGAAACCGCCGACTGCTGCCCTGGCCAAAGCGCCGGGTGAGGCAACGGTGTCCGGCGTCGTGACCCACTGAGAGATTAAGAACTGGTAGAATTGCGACCGCTGCTTTTCACGAGTGAATTTTATCAGTGGGTGCTTAGCTCAGTTGGTAGAGCGTCGCCCTTACAAGGCGAATGTCGGCGGTTCGACCCCGTCAGCACCCACCAAAAACACCGCTCGCAGCATCCAAAGTAGTCCTAACGCCCGCTCCCAGCGGGCTTTTTTCTTTGCGAAGTCGTCCGATACCGTCTAAACTGATTCCATGAAATACCGTCACAAATGACGGTATGTCTGACGGTATTGGCTGAAGGTGACGGTATACGCCCCCAAAGCTCGATGCCACCAGAGTAGATTCAGGGACCGTAAAGGAGGCAGCATGGCACTGACCGATACAGGCATACGCGCAACGAAGCCGACTGACAAGGCCCTCAAGCTGGCCGACGAAAAAGGGCTGTACCTGTTGATTCAGCCAACGGGAGGGAAACTTTGGCGCTTCGACTACCGATTTGACGACAAGCGCAAGACGCTGGCGATTGGCACCTTTCCCGATACGGGGCTTCGACTAGCCCGAGACAAGCGCGACGAAGCACGCAAACTGCTGGCGCAGGGTATTGACCCCGGCGCGCAGCGCAAGCAAGCCAAGCAGGAACGGCGAGGCGCGCAGGCGAGTACGTTTGAAATCGTGGCACGGGATTGGATGCGCATCAAGGGTGCCGAGTGGACAGAAACATATGCCGGCAAGACCAAATCCGCCATGGAGCGACACGCATTCCCCGCCATCGGTTCCCGGCCTATTGCCGAACTGACAGCACCCGACCTGCTGGCGATGCTTCGAGCGATAGAGAAACGCGGCACAGTGGATATGGCCCACCGGGTACAGCAGCACTGCGGGGCAGTGTTTCGCTACGCGGTGAGCAGTGGCAAAGCTACGATAGACCCGACGCCAAACCTCACAGGCGCGCTGTCGACAGTCAAGCAAGAGCACTATGCCGCACTGACCGATCCCGCCGAGTACGCCCAACTACTGCGCGATATTGATAGCTACCGGGGGGAGGTAACTACGAAGGCGGCAATGCAGTTGCTGTCACTCACCTTTCAGCGCACGAAGGAAGTCAGATTTGCAGAATGGCGGCAGTTCGATTTTGGCGCCGCGCTATGGCGCATACCGGGCGAGATTATGAAGATGCGCGAAGCGCATATAGTGCCGCTGTCGAAGCAGGCAATCGCCGTGCTAAATGGATTGCGCGCCCTGACGGGCGCTGGTCGCCTTGTGTTTCCGTCGGCTATAAGCAAAGACAGACCGATTTCGGAAAATACAGTCACCTATGCACTGGCACGAATGGGGTACAAGGGCCGAATGACCGGGCATGGGTTCCGCAGTGCTGCATCGACAATGCTGAATGAACAGGGATTTCGGCATGACGTGATCGAACGGCAGTTAGCCCATAACGAGCGCAATGCGGTGCGAGCGGCATATAACCGTGCAGAGTACCTGCCGGAGCGCAAGGCAATGATGCAGCAATGGGCAGACTACCTCGACAAGATCAAGGCTGGGGCGGAGGTGATTTTTCTGCATGGCAATGCTGCATAGTGCTGTTATGCATCCGGAGTGATCCAAGTGAATATTCGTGACGCACAAATCAGGTTGCGGCGTGTCGCACACGCTATTGGCACGGGCAAACCGTTGCAAGCAACCGATAGGGCATTTATTTCCGAAGCGTTAGATTTGATCGCGGACGGTGAAGACGCCAATGCCATGCTGGAGGTCAAGGGACAAAGAGGTAAGCGCAAAGGGGTAACTGCCAGAGGCAAGGATTTCAGGAAGCGACTTGCTATGGGATGGATTGCAGCAGCAATGGAACCCGAAGAGGAAGGGGAACCCAGACTCACTCTTGAGCAAGCCATCGGTAAGATCGGCGAACACGGGGGCCACTATTTTGGTCTGACCGAAGAAACGCTTCGAACCTATTGGAACAAAAACCCAGAATTTCGTCAGGTTGAATTTGTTATCCCGGGGGAGGACAGAGAGGAGGATTGAAATCAGATTTCAATCCTTCGACATCGAAGCGGCATCACAAGAAAATTCGCCATGTTCATTACTAGCCCAAGAGGTACAAACATGGCGAATACCATTCTTCGAGTCCGCAGCGTCACAATGAAGCGCGGACGCTCACGCAGCGCCCATTATCTAGATATCCAAAATGGACTATTCACCCGCCCAGTGAAGATCGGCGCACGGGCAGTCGGGTGGCCAGATAGTGAAGTAGAGGCCTTGAACGCAGCCCGCATCGCGGGTAAGACTGAGGACGAAATTCGTTCGCTGGTTGCGATGCTTCATGGTCACCGCAATACATCGGTAAAAGTCCCAAGTGGAGAGGTGGAATGATGAACCACCCGAATCTTTACCTCGCCGGCAAGATCGGTAAGAACGATTGGCGACATCATCTTGTGCCTGATCTACGCGGCCACCTATGGGAAGATGGACCGATCCAAACCGATGCTTTCAGCTACGTCGGGCCGTTCTTCGTTTCCTGCGATCACGGCTGCCGGCACGGTCCCAATTTGCGTGGCGCTGTCGGCAACGAATGCGGCCCGAACGTTACTCAGCTTGAAGTTATCGACAGCAACAACGCCTCGCTGGATTCCGCCGATCTGGTCTTCACCTACATCACTGCGCCCGACTGCTACGGCACACTGATCGAAATTGGCTGGGCGCTGAAAGCGGGCACGCGAGTTGTTGTGGCGTTTGCACCGGGAATTCCGGTACAGGAATTTTGGTACGGCGCACTGCAATCGGACGCCATTCATACCGATGTCCGCGAATGTTGCCTGGCCGCAATCCTCGCCACTGAACTCCAAAAAACAAAAGCCCGCGTTTGAGCGCGGGCGAAAGGAACTTGCAAAATGGATACTACCAAACTTGACACGGGTTTGCACTACTCCCGTGGCACCAATAAGTTCGACAACGCGCCAGCGCAACACTCTGTCGCCACCTTCGACGAGTTCGAGAACGTCGTCTTGGCTGATCGTTCCCCGACGAAGCACCTGACGTTCATCTGTGCGCCGCTGCAGCGAGGCGCTCATTACCAGAAGCCGACCGAGTACCCGGGCGTGGCGCACTGGCGGCTGAAGGATCATGTCGAGCCTCGCGCGTTTCTCCCGTTTGACTTCGACGGTTTCGCCTGTTAGCAGTGGACTCCAAGCGGGGTTAGTTGGCGGTGTTTGATGGTGGCCGAATTTGGCGTCATCGGCGAGTGGCTTGGGCGAAGAAATAGGGGCCCGAAGGCCCCTATAGAAGAGAGGATTGCCGTCGGTCAGAACGGAGGATCGGAGATGTCGGCGCCGTACTCAGTGACGCGCTCTTCGCGAAGTTTCTGCTGCAAGATGACTTCGTAGTGGATCCAGATCCGATCACGCAGATCATCGATCAGCTCGATCACGGCCATGGCCTGATCGGGCGACCAGTTCGGATCGATCAGCAGATCAAGACCCTGCGTGATGCCGGAAGGTGGATGGTAGAGTTTCATGGCTTGCTCCGAGCCTTGCGCTTTTTGGCCTTGGCCGCAGCGCGCTCCTGAGCCTCCTTGTGACGATAGGACTCACCCTTGATCGGAATGATCTCGGCGTGATGCACCAGGCGGTCGATGAGGGCGACCACGCAAGCGGCATTGGGAAACACCTCCGACCATTCCCCGAACGACTTGTTGGTCGTGATCAAGGTACTCTTCTTCTCATGCCGCCGGCTGATCAATTCGAAGAGCAGATCCGCATGACGGTTCGAATAGGACAGGTAGCCGACCTCGTCGACCACCAAGAGAGAAGGCGCGGCATAACGGCGCAAGCGATAGCGCAAGGCTGAATCACTATCGAGGGAGGCCAGCTCGCCGAGCAACTGACCGGCCGTGGTGAACAGAACCGTATGCCCCTGCAACGTTGCCTGATGCGCGATGTTCTGGGCGATGGTCGTCTTGCCCAAGCCGGAGGGACCGACCAGGATGGCATTGGTGGCCGAGTGCAAGAAGTCCAAGGTCATCAGCTCCGCGATGGCGGCCTGATCACATTGCTCGGGCCAGGCCCAATCGAAATCGGTCAAGGGTTTGAAACGCCCGATATGCGCACAGCGCAAGCGGCGCTCCAGAGAACGACGGGAGCGTTCCGATTCCTCCCAGTCCAGCAAGGGTTCCAGCCAGGGTTGCTCGGCACACTCCGACCAATGCGCCAGCACGCCATGCAATTGCAACGCCATGGCCCGCTTTCGGCGCGCATCACTCGTCGTCATCACGGGCCTCCGTCAGCTGATCGTAGCCCGCCAGCGGATGCGGCCGGACCGTGACATCGCGCCGCTTGACGTGATCGGGCAAGGTGACGCCGATGGGTGGAGGTGAATCCTGTTCCTGACGTCGGCGCTCCAGTGCCAGGCGCACCGCGTTCGGATGAGGCACCTCGCGCGCCAGCGCGTCCCGAATCGCCACCTCCAACTCGGCGGCACCGTAGCGATCAAGCAGATCCAGCAGTGTGCGCGTGATGCGTCCCAACGGTTCGCCCCGTTCTGCGGCCTGACGCAGTAATTCCCGGCTTTGCGGGATCGCCTGCACCAGACGATCGGTGGCGCGATGCGCACTGGCCTTGTGTTTGCGTTCGACCAATTCATCAATGTGGGCCTGGATTTCAACTTGTTGCTTACTGTCATACGAGCGCGGATGTAGTGCGATGACGGCCGTTCCGTCGAGGATGCGCACCTGATGTGGATCCGCCACCACGGTCAGGGTGCGTTGAACAAAAGTATGCGGCACCGAGTAGTCGTTCAGATCAAAGCGCACATACGGCGTCTTGCCAACTGACACCGCTTTCACCTCGTCGGTGGCAAAGGCGTTGGGCGGCAACGCGAGCAGACGTGTCTGCTCCTGATCAAAGGCCGTCTTCACGTTCAAGGTCTCGTCCTCCGGGCAACGACGCTCACTGGCCGGTCCATTCGCCCAGACATCGGCCTGGGCATTGAGATCGTCGAGATCGGTGAAGGTGCGACCGGCAAAGAAGGCATCGCGGATATAGCGGATGGCCCGCTCCACTCGCCCCTTCTCATTACCCCGCGCCACCGCCACTGGACGGGGCTCGAAGCGGTAATGCCCGGCCAGCGCAAGCAGTGTCGGGTTGAAACGGATGGCGTTGCCCTGCCGTTCCAGTACCGCACTTTTGAGATTATCGTAAAGGGCGATGCGGGGAACGCCGCCCCACGCTTCAAAGGCGGCAACATGGCCGCGCAGGAAGTTCTCCATGCGAGCATCCAGATAGAAGCGCAGGAAGATCTGCCGCGACCAGGACAGGACCATGACGAAGGCCATCAGCGGTCGACGGGCACGGCCAATCTCCAGGTGACCGAAGTGACCCCAGTCGATCTGGCATTGTTCGCCCGGTAGCGTGCGCAGCCGCAGATAGGCTTCTGTACCCCGCCGCGGTCGATGGCGGGCGATCAGGTGGCGGAAGTGATCAGGCCGGCCGGGGTAGCCGCGACTTTGCGCCATGCCGTACAGGCGACTGGCGGTCAGCGTCGGGAACTGCTTCAGCGTCTCGCGGATAAACGGCAGATAGGGATCAATCGCCGAGGCCCGGCGTATCGGCCCGATCAACGGCAGGCCGGCTTGGGCCAGTACCCGGGCAATGGTATCGGGGTGCAGCCCAAGTTGGGTGGCAATGGTACCGACGCGCCAGCGTTCGGCATGGTAGAAGCGCAGGATCTGCGCTTCAATTTCGGGGGTAAGGGCCAAAGGTCGATCTCCTGTTTGAATGGAAACGGCGAACCGGGGAGCGCAGATAGTCCTGACGCACGAATTCCGGTACGGTCCGATGGCACAGATGACAGTGCCACGGTTCAAGAGGCACGGATTTCTTCGCTATCGGTTCGGTCACCAGTTGAACAGGCAGCACCCGCAGAGGGGAACCCTGATGCGTCACTTTCTGTTGCCGGGCCCGGTATCGACGCTGACGTTTAGCGTGGGCATGACGCCCTCGATGCGTGGCTTGATAGCGCCGGCCGGCCGCTCGGACTGACAGGCAGCGTGCCTGTGGCGAGCATTCTTCTGCGCAGAAGCGGTTGCCACGATCACAGTGGCGACAGATAAGCACAGGGGTGCGGCAGCCGGCGCACAGGTAGCGTCTTCCGGATTGATCCATTGGCAGTCAGGGCCAATGGGAAATCGACGGCAACGTGCGCTTCGTGAAATACTATGCGGGCACCGTTGCCGTCATTGAGGCTGCGGGGCGCGGCATCGGGTCTGGCTTGGCGGTTGGGGCCGGTGTCGCGCCTGCGTTTCCACCGGCTGACCCGCTTTCTACCGCATCGGCATCATTGACGCCACCGATATGCCGCCGATGCAGATCGGTCCGGCGCACATCAAACCCAGCTCCTTACCCCTTCCACTGCCGCGCTTCGCTTGCCAGACGACGATTGCTACGCAATCCGTCCGCCGAAAGCCCTGCGGGCGGCAAAGCGTAAAACCAGCATATCCATGCTTGAAGTTCAAAAACAACAATCACACCCAGCATCCGCTTGACTACTGCAAATACCAAACCGCCGGGCGTCTACGCGATTGCGCAGCCATTCACAACAGTACCCCGTTGATATTGAGCCCGGTTATCGTCGCCGCGACAGCGGAATTGCTGCCCAACATTGCAGCCACGACCAACACGATCATGGCGAGCGCGTTTTGTATCGGGTGCCTGCGGGCATTCGGGGACGGGGAACTTTCTTTAGCCGTTCCTGTTGGTAAGCGTCTGCATTCATTCATTAAGTTTTACCTCCTTGAGCGTGTCGAAATATTTAGGTGATTTTTAGCTGATTGCCTCCAGCGAGTCCCAGGAGGCGTAAGGGTGCGACGTGTTTCATCAAATGCGAAAGCGAAACACGGGTGATACGCCCATGGGCAAAGCTAATCCCGGAAGCAGACACAGGGCGCAAAGTATTTTGAATTCGCAAACATTCATGACAGTGGCAACACCGATATGCTATTCGGCTTGGGTTAATCGGTTAGCAACAATAATGCCATAACATGCAATGCTAATTATTTTAGATAGTTATGAGTTGACCATAATCTAAGTATGGTCTATGTGTAAAAAATTTCGACAAGACAGCGGGTGGTGAGCATCCTTCGGGTCCTGTGGGTCACTCGGCACAAATCAGGTATTTCAGAAGCTGCTTGCCCTGCAAGACGAAACGGGTCAGAGTGATTTCAGATTTCAATTCAATCTACCCCGTTTGATCCTTCTGATCGTCAGGCGGCCTGAGCCAATGCCATGCGAATCTCGACGGCATCGAAGGGAAAGGTCAGCATGTCGTCATCGGTGCGTTCGATCAGCTCCAGTTCGACGAGGCGGGCCACATCGGCATGGCTAAACGGCTCAGAGTGATTTCGGATTTGAAATCACTCTGAGCTTGACCGGCTTTCCCGGACACATTTGAAGGTAGACAATATCTTTGGAGGTGTCGAATGGGATAGCCAGACGGGTCTAACTCAGCTTCGCACTATTGACGGGGGCACCTCAAATTGACGCCGCGCATTCAACACCCTGAAGCGCGCACTTGTTCGAGTTGAGCTAAACGCTACGGAACCGTTCTATTATCTGGCAGCGTGATCGATACACTTCCGGGGAATTTCCTTCGTCCCCTTGAAGTTGTTTCAACCAAGTCGCGGTTCCCGTCCGGGATTGCCACCCGCTTCCAGCCTCACACACTTCGCCGCAGGATCATGCAAGAGCATCAATGGACAACGACGATTTGCTGCGTAGTATTCTCTGTGTGAAGAGCCTGACTTTTGGGGAAAACTGTTATGTGTAAGTTCTTGTGTGCTTTATCGCTTTTTCTGCTTTCGGCGCTTGCGATTGCAAACCCAAATCAAATTGACGTTATCGGGATAGTCCCCGGTGTGTCATCGGAGAGTGACGTGAAAGCGGCCTGGTCGTCCCCATCTGGCGAGAACGCGGGCTACCTTGAAGTGGGTGGTTACAAGATGCTCTGCACGGCTCTTTTCGAAGACGGCAAGTTGGCGCAAATGACGTGCGCAACCGGAAAGAAGTTTTCCAACGCATCGAATATGGAGACACACAGGGCTCTGCGCCTGGGTTTCGAAGAGAAATTTGGCCGTGCTGACGAAGTCAGGAATAGTCCAGTACGCAACCGTGTAGGCATTGTGGATCAATCTATCGTCGTGGTTTGGCGCGACAAACAGGGCAACCGTCTCATGCTTAGTTCCATGAACGGCAGTTTTGACGAAGGCCTGCTTCAAATGTCTTCATCGGCATATCTCAAAATGCTGGACGAAGCTGCCAGAAAAGCGGGGAACGCTAGAAAATTCTGACCAGCGAAACGAGCGAAGCGGGTCAGCATCGATTTATCGCGGGTAGTACATCTAAACGCCGTGCTGTCAGGACCGACTTTTGACTGGGGAAGGATTGAGTTTCGCGCAAGCTGGTGACGTCGGCTTCCAATCGCCGTGTCGCGAGGTGACATGGGCTCAGAGTGATTTCAGATTTCAAATCATTCTGACCCGGTTGATCCGATTCGTTTCGCCCGTCAATCTGACTGGCCGAACGATGCGCGGCTGAAAAGTCGGCGATGGCGAGACGGCGGGCGGCAGATTCCCGAAGGCGACGAAGCGCGTGTGCAAATCGCTGAGCTGGAAGGCAAGCGGGTGAGGCTACGCGCTGGGCTATCGGTGGGGTGATTTGTGGGCAGCTAAACGGGCGCGATTGATTTGAAATACGAAATCACTCTGACTCGTTTAGCTCCGAGGGAATCGGATGTCACGAAGCCAAACTGAATCCGACCACTTATCGTTTGCGAACCAGCGACATCACACGCGGTTCAGCCGGGAAACAACTGCGAAGCTGACCCCAATAGTCCCAAGCCCGACACTACCCTGCACGGAAACCATCACTACGCTAACGCTGATCCGTACTACAATCAGTACCATTATGCAGAAAACAGGTACTGACATGAATACTCTCACCGTCTCGGAGCTGAAACGTCGCGGCATGGCGGCCATCGAGGATGGCCTGCGCAGCGGCCCGGTACATATCGTCAAACGCAACAAGCCTGCGGCAGTGGTGCTGACCGAGGCGGACTACCAGCGCCTCGCGCATGGCCGGGTATCCACCCCCAGCGGCCTCACTGCCGTGCAGTGGCTGCTTAACCAGCGCACCGCCGGAAAGCGCAGCAAGGCGCAGATCGACGCCGCGCTCAAAGCCGAGCGCGACTGGTGATTGCCTTCTTCGACGCCAGTGCCCTGATCTACCTGATCGAAGGCGCGGAGCCATTCGCCACCAAGGTGCGCAAGGACTTGGCAACGGCGGCGAAGAAGCATCCTGATCTGGGCGCCGCGGTGAGCCGCCTGTCGTGGCTGGAATGTCGGGTAGGGCCGATGAAGGACAACAACAGCGCGACACTGGCGGCATTCGACAGCTTCTTTGCGCGGCCCGATCTGGTCTGGGTAGAACTGAGCAAGGATGTAATCGAACTCGCGGCGGCCATCCGTGTTCAGACTGGCTTGAAGACGCCCGACGCGCTGCAGGCGGCGTCGTGCCTCCAACTTGGCGGCGAGCACCTGTTTTTGACTGGGGATAGCGCGTTCATGCGAGTCACCGGGCTGAATGTGAAGGTGCTGACATGAACTGTGTCATGGGAGGCAGTGTGATTTCGGATTTCAAATCGCTCGGGCGCTTGCAGCCACTGAATCAAGCCAGGACCTGCTGCAATACTTCGCACAGCTCGGGATAGTCGGCTGACTGCGCCAGCAATAGTTTGGTTTGCGGCCTGATCGCCTTGAGCATGGCATCCGGCGCGGCCTTGCCGGCTTGCTTCAATGCACGCGCATCGTCGCCGGACAAGGCCGCCGCCAGCGTCAGCGCCTGGTTTCGATCCTTGGCGGCTTTCTCGGGAAAGCCACGACGTTTGGCACTTGAATACAGTTTGTGCCACACCAGGCGCGCCGCCTGCGGCAGCCTTACCGGCACGCACTGCGCACCGGCGAGCAGGGCGGCCTGTTCCGGCGATGCAAGCAAATATTCGTAGAAGGGAATGGCTTGCGCAGCCCATTCCAGTTCCGCGACGCGAACAACAGTGCCCAACGTCTTGCCCGGCACCAGCATGTCCACCCGCAAGCCATCGACCCCCGGCAGCTTGACGGATGTCGATGGCTTGCTCGATGGCAACCCCGGCACCGCAAAAAAGGGCATCCCGGTCGCCTGCATCGTGGTCATGAAGGGCAACGGCGACGCCAGCTTTAACGGCTGCCGGCGCGCCAGATCGATATCCTGTGTGCGCGACGCCACCGTCACCACGCCCAGCTCGTTGAGCCAGGCCATATAGCCAAGCGTGCCAACCAATACCAGCCCGGCCTCGAAAGCGCCCTGATTGTGCAATTCCACCAGCACGCGCGCCACGGGCTTGTCCGCCACCTGAAAGCCCAACTTGCGCAGCGCCGAGACCTGGTCCGACGCCCAGCCGGAAAAGTCCATTCGCGATCTCATTTCCGCCAGCGCCATGCTGTCGCCATCCTTGCACACCAGCGTCTCCGACTGCTTGCGCGGCACCGGGTAATACACCCGATACCAGTAGGAAAACCCGGTGCCGGAACGCAAGGCCAGCGTTCCCGGCGACCCCGGCAGCAAGAGCCCGGCGCCAAGCGTGCGCTCCTTCAATTCCGCATATTGCGTGCGGAAGGCAAGTTCCTGCTGACGGAATCCGGGTTTGGCAACTGGCATGAGGGCAAGAGGCAGCGGGCTTGTTACCCAACAATTCAATAAAATGTTGGGTAACTATATCAGCAACTCGTCAGGCGTGGTCTTATTGCCCGGAAGGAATCGGAATGTTCGAAACAAAACCGAACCCGACCCCTAATCGTTGTGATCAGCTTCGCAACAATTAGCGTGCTACACCAAAGCGCCGTGCTGCCAGCACCGACTTTTTACCTGGACTAGTCAAATTTACCCGCAAGTTCAAGGGAAACCAGGGAAACGGGTCAGAGTGACTTCAGAATTCAAATCATGCTGACCCGGTTGATCCGAATCGTTCGGCCCGTCAAACAGGTCGGCCGCGAGATGCGCGCCTGAAAAGTCGGCGATGGCGAGACGGCGGGCGGCTTGTCATTTCTTGCGGGAGCCGCCCGAGAGGGATCAGTGGCGCGAGACCGGCTGATCGAGGATGGCCTTGTAGGAATCAATGAAGTCTTCGAATTCCTCCTGATCGTGTTCTTGCGTCAGGAATTGTTCGAATTCGCCGCGCAAGCGCTCGGCCGTCGCGCCACGCAACAAACCCACTCGACCATTGCGCTTGTCCAGAATCTCCAGTGCGTCATGCACTGGATAATCGATCACGTAAAGCTGCGGGTTGTTGAACAAAACATTCATGGCGATACCTCCGTCGTCGGCTTGCAGGGTAGATGCGGGCGATAAGCCCTGATTCAAGCCGTCCGGAAAAGCCGGTCTACCTCAACCCGACCCCTTATCGCCTATTAAGCGCCGCGATAAGGAGGCGATCCCTTATCGATGGCTCGTCCCACTCACTGGGCCAGGTCCGCCAAGGAGGAAGTCTCGCCAATTGCATCTTCCGACGCAGGGTGTTACTTTAGTGACACCCACTTTGCGAGCCAGCCAATGTCCACCACATCTCTGAAGCTTCCCGATGATCTGAAGAAACGTACAGCCAATGCCGCCCAGGAATTGGGAATGTCACCTCATGCGTTCATGCTTTCCGCCATCGAACAGGCGGCCACCGCCACGGAGCAACGTGCCCAACTGATCGCCAACGCAAAATCAGCACGGGAGCAGATGATTGAATCCGGCAAAGGCTTCGATGCCGACGAGGTTCATGCCTACCTTGCAGCCAAGGTTTCGGGCAAGAAAGCGGCGAAACCCAGGGCGCGCGCATGGCGCGCCTGAGTTATTCCTCTCGCGCCTTTGCCGATCTTGATCGACTCGCCGATTATCTGATTGATTCCGACCCGGTAGCCGCCGGCGAGACCATCGACCTGATTACCGAAGCCGTGACGATCTTGAAGCGTCACCCATTGATCGGACGCCCAATTGAGGCGGACATTCGCGAACTTGTCATTTCCCGGGGCAGGACCGGCTATGTCGCGCTGTACAGCTACGAATCCGAATATGACGCAGTGCTGATTCTGGCGATCCGCCACCAGCGCGAGGCTGGTTACTCCAGCTAGCAATCCGTGAGTCGTGCGCTCGAATTGGGGTCTAGCGAAACGGGTCAGAGTGATTTCTGATTTCAAATCACTCTGACCCTTTTGGTATGGACTTTCTACCCGGAAGGGCTGGAGTTTTGCGCAAACGTACGTCGCCGCCGGCAAATCGCCGTGTCGCCAGCGCCGACTTTTATAGAATCGGATGCTTTGAAACAAAATCGAACCCGACCCCTTATTGCTTTAGTTGATTTTTTGGGAGTCGGATGTTACGAAATCAGATCGAGCCCTTATCGCTTCCTTCTAATGGTCGAGAAATATGTTACGTTTGTAAGCCTTAAGTGTGACACTAGAAGTTAAAGAAATTGGTTACGCTGTGACAGCGCCGTCTTAGCGCTGAAGCGTACGTTAGTCTGTTGTGTGCAAATGGATAGATCATCGAAGATCGCGAGAAAATGATGCGCCGCGAAATTCTCAAATTTACGGAGCATAGCTAGCGGTGAAGGGGCATTGAGCAATGAAAAAAACAACACACAAGCCTTCAGGAAAGATTCAATACATCGCCACTGAAGACTTGAATTTTGATCCTGACAATCCACGCTTCTACCGATTGAACGATCCAAGCTCCGTTACCGCCGTCATTGAAGAGATGTTCGACGATGAAGGTGTGCAAGAGCTCATGCTTTCCATCGGAGAAAAGGACTATTTCGAAGGCGAACCTCTTCTCGTCGCCACCGACAAGGGCGGCAGCCTGATTGTGATCGAAGGCAATCGGCGGCTCGCCGCCACAAAGCTACTGAATGGTGAAATCCCCCCTCCCAAGCGACGCACAAAAAGCGTAGAGACCATAAGGAGTGAAGCCAAGTTTCATCCCAATGAACTGCCCTGCATAGCCTATGACAGCAGGAAGGCAGTACTCAGATATCTCGGCTACCGACACATCACAGGAGTCAAGCCGTGGGACTCCCTGTCAAAGGCAAAATACCTGGCACAACTACGAGACGATTTTTATGATGCAGAACCACGCCTCAAACAGCTTAAGGCGCTAGCTAATGACATTGGCAGCACGCCAAATTATGTTGGGAAGCTGTTGACTGCGCTATCGCTCTACACCTATGCAGAGGATCGAAAGTTCTTCAAACTTGGCATTCGCTCAGATGACATAGAGTTTTCGTACATTACGACCGCGCTCAACTACAACCAAATCGTCGGGTGGCTTGGCCTAACATCCAGCGTAGACATCGACATGCCAAAACTTCTGGAAGGCAACCTGCAGAGTGCTTTTGCCTGGATGTTTGCCAAAGACCAAACTGGTAAAACGATTATCGGCGAATCCAGAAACCTACGAACGCTGGCCTGCATTGTCGATAGTGAAGACGCCATCAAAGTGCTGGAAGATACAGGCAATTTAGGCGAGGCGTTTCTCTACACGGACGGGCCACAAGTCGCGCTACAGCGCGCCATGGAACAAGCCCAGGTTAAATTGCAAACCATCTGGGGAATGCTCCCCAAGACCCGGCCCTTGACCGAGGAACACGCAGCGATGGCCCAAGACCTATTTGAGGTATCAAAGGACAGTCGAAACTACATTCGCGAAAAGCTCGACGGGGAATAGCTCATGTTGGAAAACATTGATGTTCTGCCCTATGGCAACGATCCATTCTTCTGGAGCGACTACGCGGAGTTGCGCGCCATCGTTCATCCAGACAAATGTTTCTCCCGCGGAGACCTGGCGGGAATTGCGAACCGAAGCGTAGCGGGTGGACCAGCTATAAATGTTGAGGAGCAATGGCGAAGTCTGATTGATTTTTGCGGAATCCGGACTCATGAATTCGGGGAATCTTATCCCTTTCAGGTATCGGAAGATTCTGATACCTTGCTGTTTGAGTTTGATAACACCCCGCAAAAGCGACTATACCTTGGACTGCTGATTTCATCCTCGATGAGGTATTTGAAAAACACTCGAAAGAACGATATCGCTCGGGACTTCGAGCTCGCTTGTTTCGCCGTCTTCTCGAAACTTATGCCTGTCGGCTCCGAGATCAGGGCAACCTGGGCCGGCGGGGGCCCCGAAGCACCCTATGTTGGTCATCTTTACGAGAAAATGATTAAGATCGCCAGCGACATCCGCGGCGAACCCAACATCAAGCCAAACCATTTCAAAGCCAACAATTCTGGTGATGGCGGCATTGACCTGATCGCATGGCACCCAATGGGCGATGAAAGAAAAGGCATCCCGATTTCTTTCGCTCAATGCGGCTGCTCTCGCAATGACTGGACGTTCAAACAAGCAGAAGCATCGCCATTTCTTCACCGCACGAAATTCAACGTGCAGCATGAATGGGCCACTTACTATTTCATGCCTATCGATTTGCGTGAATTCAACGGCGACTGGGCTTACGAGAGCAAGATAGGAAGCGTCATTATTGTCGATCGCTTACGAATGGTGCGGCTTGCTAATCAGTATGCCATTCATGACGCATTGCCACCGCTAGATTTTGTCGACGAAGCGATGGCATTGCTAGAAGCCTGATCGATTAATCCCAGACCACTGGCAGAGCCCGCGCAACTGCCTCGAACAGCGGAGGCGGCACGGCATTGCCAATCACCTTGTAGCGCATGTCAAGACTGGCGCTATCAGGAAACTTGAAATCCTTACTGAAGCCTTGAACGCGTGCTGCCTCGCGGAAGGTGAAGCGGCGTGCAGGCGCGGCGGTTTGGAACCGCCAGTCGTTATGTGCGTGCTTGATCATGCGCGGACTGACTGGATGAAGCGGCATGTGGCGCGGATTGGCTACGATGGTACGAGACATCTGGTCCCAGCCGCGATAGCGATCACGGGACAGGTAATACCAGTGGAAATCACGCGTGTAGTACTCATCACTGTTAGGCCAATGCCGCATGTATTTCAGCGCTTCGGCAAGCGTGAAATAAGGCTTCTGGCGCCCGGGTCCATGAGTTGGTTCGGGGAATGTGTATTCCGCTCCTAGATCGTCCCGGATACCGACAATGAAGATGCGTCTACGCTCTTGCGCCACGCCATAGTCAGCGGCGTTCAGCACCTCAGCCTTGATCCGGTAGCCCGCTTCTCGGAAGACCTTGAATTGGTCCTCGAGCAAATGGCAGAAGTTCGCCCGCACCATACCTGAGACATTTTCGACGATGAAGGCTTTTGGCTTCATCTGTCGTAGCGCGCGCGCGAATTCCAGATAGAGCGTGTTGATCTTGCGCGAAGGATCACGCACCCCACCCTGACTGAATCCCTGGCATGGATAACAACCAATCAAAAGCTCAGCCTTGGGAAGGGTATCAATCTTGGAAACATCGCCTAGGACGTAGTCAGTAGCGGGGTGGTTGGCGAGATAAACATCACGTGCATAAGCAAGGATGTCGTTGGCCATAACTACATCGAAACCGGCTGAAATCACGCCGGCATCTGAACCCCCACAACCAGAAAATAACGAAACTGCCTTCGGCATTGCGCTCTCAATTTCAATTTTCCCAGATTGTAACGGTAACGCGTTACTGAGTAACTCAAAAAAGTGGTGATTTCTACCCCGGACTCTCCGCTGCCCGTCTCACCAGCGCCAGCGTGGTGCGTTCCTGCGGGAACTACTTGCCCAGCGCGTTCCCAACCGGAGTGATAAGGGGTCAGAGTGATTTGCCTTCGTGGAATTTCGAACCGCCGTCTCGCCATCGCCGACTTTTGAACCATCCTCTAACAAATGCGTGGGCTCCCACAATTTCAGGCGGCCTGAGCCAATGCCATGCGAATCTCGACGGCATCGAAGGGAACGGTCACCATGTCGTCATCGGTGCGTTCGATCAGCCCCAGTTCGACGAGGCGTGCCACATCGGCATGAACATTCGAGTAATTGCGCCCGGCCGTCTTGGCCAGCGCGTACACGCTGGCCGGGCCCATGCCGTGCAGGGTGTTTAGGAGGTCCAGGCGGGCGGGCGTCAGCTCGGCAAACAGCATCCGTGCCGACTCGAAGGAAAGACGGTAGTCCGGGGCTTGACCACGGTCCTTCTGTGCGAGTTGTTCCCGCGCGGCCTTGAATATGGTCCCTTTGTTGCCCACTTCGATAATGGCTTTCATTGCTCGTTCCTCCAGTTCATCACGTCGCGTTCGACGTCGGCCAACAGCGTGTCAAGGTCCGTGAATTCGTAGCTCGCCTCGACGACGCCGGCATGCCGAAGTACCAAGTACTGGATTGAACAACAATCAGTCGCGCAGCGTGGTCAGTATTTTGACCAGGTCGACGATTGCGGTATAGGGTTCGGGCGCGGTATCAGCAGAGAACTTCGCGGCCAAGGCTTCCGCCCGCTGGGTTGCGATAGCCAGCCGATCCCGTGTGGTTGCGAAGGCGCTCCCGGCACCCTTCTCGTAGCCAGCAAAATTTTCGGGTTTTCGTAGCAACTGCATCACTTCGTCGCGGTGCAGCGGCGCCTGAATATCTTCGTAGTGCAGCAGCAGCCACAGTTCGAAGCTCGGTACCGACGCAATGGCCTTGAAATGGACCCGTCTTTTCTCGTCATTCTTGAGTTTGCCGTCCAGCGACTCCGCCGAGCGTAAAGCATCGAAATAGGTGGGGTGGTCATCGCGATCAAACACGGCAAAAACCTGATCGAAGGCGCGAGGCTCAATGCCTTTGTGCAAGTCCCCGTTTTCGATCAAGTCTCTTGCATATCGCACCACCTGAATCGGTTCGGTTCCCAGAGCGCCAGCTGAGGTTTTCACGTTTCGAATTGGCAAATGCAGAGCGATCCGAATTTCATCAAAGTAAAGGGGTTCGGTCTTGCTGCCCTCCGAAACAATCAGGATGCGTTCACACGTAACTCGGCTGCGCTGCTTTTTGCGTTCCAGCTCTTTGCGCTGGCGTTCCTTCGGCGCGTTGTCGCGGCCCATCAGTGTCGCGTCCCGACCAGGTCGCCGATGATTGGGATCGCGCCATAGCGGCCTTGTAGATAGCCACGCTCCAGCGCCTCATTCTTACGAGGGCCGAATTCCACCAACCCATACAATTCGGAATTCTGATCCTTTTTCTTTTCGACGAACCATATCTGGTCGCGGCGGAACAGACCGTAGGAGTCGAGCAGTGTGGTGTCATGGGTCGTGAAGACTAACTGTGCGCCGCCGGTATTTATCTCCGGGCGATGGAATAGGCGCACCAAGGCCTGTACCAAATGAGTATGTAGGCTGGTGTCGAGTTCATCGACCACCAGAGTCAGGCCCTTGTTAAGGATGTCTAGTATTGGGCCAGTGAGAAACAATAGGTTACGCGTGCCGCTGGATTCGTCCGCCAGGTCGAACACTGCCTTGCCATTGCTGGTGGCGTGGTGAAACTTCAATTCACTGACTTCATTTTCGAAGGGGCCAACTTCCTGCTTTCCTGTCGCAAAATCGATCTTGATACCTTGCCCCACGATTTTGCGTGTTACCAGTTCAATATCGGAGATGCTGATGTCGGCGGCTGTTAGAAATTCGCATAGCTGTTTGCGGCCGTCGGCTTGCTTGAGCAACTCAATTGAAACCTGCGGGTTGAGTTGTGCCTGCTCGTTGAAAATCACAAGTCGGTTCGCGAACCAGTTGAACACTGGACGTAGAGCATCGCTGTTTAGCTGTACTGCCATCGACAGAAACAGGGCGTTTGGACGGGTAGCACCTTCCCACAGGTTCTTGGCTCCCTTGAGACCAGCGCCAAATTCGTAGACGTCCTTGCCGGTATCGGCGTCCAAGTGTCGTTCGAACCAGCGCTGTGGCTTGAACGCTTTGTAGACCAAAAGATGCTCGCTTACGATGCGCTCCTTGGTCATCGAAAAGCCATATTGGTAGCGTACGCTGTCCAGGATGAAGGTGACTTCGAATTCCGTGGGTTGATCAACAGACTTGGAGTCAAGACGAAATTGTTGCAGCTTGTCGTAGGTCTGGCTGGGCTGGATCACCGTAGCCGACTCAATTACCACGCCACGCATGTACTGTAGCGCCTTGATGAGGTTGGACTTGCCACTGGCGTTGGCGCCATAGACCGCGACGCTGCATAGGAGGGCGGGCGCCGCCTTGAGTCCGGTAGCAAGCGTGTGAGTGTCTTGTAAGGTTTTGTCCTTGGAGGCTACAAGACTAAGTACCTGCTCATCACGCAGGCTGCGGAAGTTCTTGACGCGAAACTCGACTAGCATTGAATTCACCGTTGAACTTGATAATATATTCATATTATGCGGCATATATGCAATATTACAAGTTATTTGAGGTTATTGATCTATTTCTAAAGGATATGAGACTGGCGTTGCCTCACAATGAAAGGAGTGTTTGCGTCGACATCTTGACCAAAAACAGCCGGTACTTGTAAGGGTGGGCGCATGGCGGCAAGGGCTCGGCCAGCTCCCAAACCACGATCTCGACGATCGATCCATCGTCGCGAATTTCCTTCGCCTGGGCGATCAGCGTCGCTTTCATATATTGCATCATAGCAATATATTGCCTGTGCGCAATTGTGAATTTGAGGCTAAGGCAACACTGAATAGCCCGTCACACCGGCGAACGCCGGTGTCCAGTGTCGAGATTCTTCTGGATTCCGGCGTGCGCCGGAATGACGATAAGGTACTTGATCAGTGATTTCTCAAGTTACACGCAAGCTGAGCTCACAGGTTGCTAATCGCCGTCTCACCAGCGCGGCAGCGCGGTGCGTCCCTGCGGGAACTACTTGCCCAGCGCGTTCCCAACCACCTCTGCAATGTCCCGCGCCAGGCCAGGACACGCCTGAATCCGTTCCAGTTCCGCACGCGCGTGGCCTTGGCGCTCATCGTCATACTGCCGCCAACGATCAAAGGCGCGGGCAATGCGGGAAGCCACCTGCGGGTTCATGGCTTGCAGTTCGAGGATCACGTCGGCGGCCAGGCGGTAGCCTTCGCCGTCGGCGGCGTGGAAGTGGCGCGGGTTGGCGGCGCAGAAGGCGCGCACCAGTGAGTAGACCTTGTTCGGGTTCTTGATGTCGAAGGCGGCATGTGCCATCAGTTCGCGCACACGCGCGGCGGTGCCGGGCAGGCGCGAGGTGGCTTGCACTTGCAGCCATTTGTCCACTACCAGTGCTTCGCCCTGCCAGCGGGCGTAGAAACCGGCCAACGCCGTGGTGCGCTCGGGCACATCCAGATTGGCGAGAATGCCCAGTGCGGCGCTCACGTCTGTCATATTGTCGGCCTCGTTCACTTGCTGCATCAGGCGCGGCATTACGCTGGCATTGAGGGTGGCCGCGTCGCTTTCGGCGAGATAGCCCAGCACCAGATTGCGCAGGGCGCGGCGGCCGATCTGTGCGCCTTCGGGGGCATAGGGTTCGCTGGGTTGCAGGGCCTGCCAGACTGACTCGAATTTTTCGCGCAGCCGCGTGGCGAGATGGCGGCGCAGGGTGATGCGTGCGTTGTGAATGGCATCGGGGTCGACGATTTTTCCGGCGCCGGCCATTTCCTCGGCCAGCACCTGCTCGGCGGGCAGCACCAGGGCTTCGGTGGCGAGTGCCGCGTCGTGTGTGATGCCGTCGTCGAGCACGCGGTCGACGGCGGCGATGAAGGTTTCGGGTATCCAGGCCGTGCCCTCGCCACCGGCGGCAATGCCGGCGAGGAGGATGCGGGTGGCGAGGCGCTGCCCGGCTTCCCAGCGGTTGCAGGCGTCGCTGTCGTGGGCCATGAGGTGGGCCAGTTCGGCGTCGCTCTGCTCAAAATCCAGATGCACGGGCGCCGAGAAATTGCGCAGCAGCGAGGCAACGGGCGCGGCGGGGATGTTGTCGAAGACGAATGTTTGCGTGGCTTCTGTGAGCGACACCACGGTGGTTTTTTCGGGCAGCGCATCGCTGCCGTCGGGCAGCACCAGGCCGAGCGCAACGGGGATGTGCAACGGCCCCTGTTCGATGCTGATGCCGGCATCCGTCAGGCGCGTGTCGTAGGCGGTGGGGGCGAGGCTTTGGCTCAGGGTCAGCGTGTAACGCTCGGCGTTGGCGTCGTACTGGCCGGTGGCCTTCAGGCGCGGCGTGCCGGCGCGGGCGTACCAGCGGCGGAACTGGGTGAGGTCGACGCTGGATGCATCTTGCATGGCGGCGACAAAATCTTCGCAGGTCACGGCCTGGCCGTCGTGGCGCTTGAAGTAAAGATCCATGCCACGCCGGAAGGCGGCTTCGCCGATCAGAGTGTGGATCATGCGCACGACTTCGGCGCCTTTTTGATACACGGTGGCAGTGTAGAAATTGTTGATCTCGGCGTAAGAGGCCGGGCGGATCGGGTGCGCCATGGGGCCGGCGTCTTCGGGGAACTGGCCGATGCGCAGGCCGCGCACTTCCTGGACGCGGGTAACGGCGCGCGAATGGGTGTCGGCGCCAAACTCCTGGTCGCGAAAGACCGTCAGGCCCTCTTTCAGCGAGAGCTGAAACCAGTCGCGGCAGGTGACGCGGTTGCCGGTCCAGTTGTGAAAATATTCATGCGCGACGACGCGGTCGATGTTCTGAAAGTCGCTGTCGGTGGCGGTGTCGGCGCGCGCCAGCACGTACTTGGTGTTGAAGATGTTGAGGCCCTTGTTCTCCATCGCGCCCATGTTGAAGTCGCCGACGGCGACGATCATGTAGATGTCGAGATCCATCTCCAGACCAAAGCGCTGCTCGTCCCAGGCCATGCTTTTTTTCAGCGCGGCAATGGCGTGGCCGCACTGGTCGAGCTTGCCCGGCTCGACATACACCGCCAGGCGCACCGTGCGGCCGGATTGGGTGACGAAGTTGTCTTCAAGTACATCGAGCTTGGCTGCCACCAGCGCGAACAGATAGCAGGGTTTGGCGAAGGGGTCTTCCCACTTCGCCCAGTGGCGCCCGTCCGCCGCTTCGCCGCTATCCACCAAGTTGCCGTTGGACAGCAGTTGCGGAAAGCGCTCGCGGCTGGCCTCGATGGTGCAGGTAAAGCGCGCCATGACGTCGGGCCGATCAGGGAACGGGCTGAACCGGCGAAAGCCCTGCGCTTCGCACTGGGTAAAGTAGCCGTCTTTCGAGCGGTAAAGCCCGGAGAGCTGGGTGTTCTTGTCCGGCTCGATACGCACGCAGGTTTCGAGCGTGAAGCTGTCGGGCAGGGCGGCGCCGTTGATATTGCGGATGGTGAGTTTGTCGGCGTCGAACGTGTAGCAAGAAGCCGTCAGCGCCGCACCGCCAACGCCGAGTTTTTGCAGAGCCAGCTCTTCGCCATCCAGCACCAGATCGCCCCCCGGCCCCGCCGGGTTGCGCCGGCAGGCGAGCGTGCCGCGCACCTCGGTGTAGCTGTCGTGGATGGCGACATACAGGTCGACGGTGTCGATCAGCCAGGCGGGTGCGGCGTAGTCTTTGAGATAGATGGTGCGGGTGACGGTGGCGGTCATGGTCTGTTGGCTTTCCGGGGGAGGGGGTGTGCGGCTGCGCCGAAAAGGGGTTCGGCCATCGCTTACGGCATTTTAAGGGGCTTCGGCACCGTGTCACCAAAGCCCGTGCGGGACGTCCCTGCGGGAACTTCTGGCGGAGTGGGCGCGCCGTGCGGGATCAACGCTGCGTTTCAGTGCCCGTGGTATGCGCTGAGTGGGCGGTGTGCCGGGTCATCGCTTTGGCAAAGTGGGCTGCTGCGGGGCGGATCAACAGCCGGTAGACATAGCGTAGCAGCCACCCCGGCAGCCCGCGTGCCCGCTCTTCGAATTCAACGCGCGCGCGCGGATGATCCATGAATGCCCGCACGGCAGATTCTATTTTTGGTTCCCGCTGGCAAAACTCCATGCGCGCGAGATGCTTTAGCGATTTGTAACCGTAGTGTGCCGGTGCCACCACGCGCAGCGGTGCGCCATGCTCGATTCCGAGCGGCTTTCCATCCAGGCTGTCTGCCAGCAGTACGTCCGCAGCCAGCAGATCCTCCAGCGGCAAGCTCGTGCGATAGCCGTCTTGACCGCGCAGCACCACTGTATTTACGTGTGCTCCCGGTGCAAGGCGCGGTGCAATGTACTGCGCGTAGAAATCCGCAAAGCGCACGCCGTTCCAGCGCAAGGCGCGGTGGCTCCAGGTGGTCACGCAATGAAAATCGCTTACCTGCTCGATGCGCGGCAAGCCCGCCAGCGGATCGTCAAGCTCTTCGGTGTCCAAGCCTTCTCCCGATATGCGCAGGCGAATGTGTTCGGTTTCCTTTGGAAAACGGTTGGCGTACTGGAGCAGCCCGAAACGCGGAAAATCTTCGCGCGCTTGCTGGCCTCGCGGTAAATCAGTGTTCATCGAATGGGGTCTCCGTTCAGGTCTCGGCCACTGCACGCCAGGCGGCATCTTCGAGGGCAAGTCGAACCGTTTGCGGCACCGACGGCGGCGTTTGGCTAACCCACTGCGAGGTCAGCGCCATTGCCGGCGAAAACACCAGCGCCATCCAAAGCGAAAACGGAAGGCGCCGCATTTCGCCCGCAGTGACCATCCGCGCTATCCACTCGCGGAGAAAATCGCTCGCTTCCTGATTGGGGTTGGTCCAGGCGGTTTCCATGTCGGCCAGATCGCTGCTGCGGCGCAGTCGATGCAAGAGCTTGGCGCGATCGGGGTGTGCTACCACCCAACGCACATAGGCGCGCACCAGCCCGCGCACACCGACTTCGGCGCCTGTTTTGCCCGATATCGCCTTGAGCAAGGACTGCTGAAAATCGCGCAGCAGGCCCTCGTACAGGGTGCCTGCCAGTTGCGCCTTGGTAGGAAAGTGATGGTAAAGGCTGCCGTTGCTCACGCCAGCTTCGGCGCGAACGAGATCCATGGTGGTGGTCTCATAGCCTTCCGCAAGAAAGACCCGGCTGGCAGCCTCGAGCAGCTTGTTGCGAGTAGAGATAGCGTCCATGAATAAGAGTGTAGCTCTAGAGTAGTACTCTAGTCAACTCCATCCCGGTGCGTCGGCTGAAAGGCGAGGAAACTTGTCACGCTGTCGCCGAGCAGCTAGTGAGCAGGAACCATCGAAATGGCCTCTGATTGGAGTCTGTAGAGCCGGGTGTTGCGCTCAGGCTCGATGCACATCGGTGTCTTGAGCGTGAAGCTGTCGGGCAGGGCGGCGCTATTGATGCTGTTGATAGTTGGCGTGTCAGCGTCGACTGTGTAGCGGGAAGGTTCCAGCGCCGTGCTGTCGATCAGCCAGGTGGGCGGTGCTTCCTCGCCGTGTCGGACTTTGTCTGCCGGAACTTCCGCTTTGCGGGTCGGCAATCGTCGAGCTTTCTGAGTGAACCAAGTTCCGTTGCGGATAATGCGGCCGGCCAACTGCCTCCCCGCTGTATTGGCGGTTGAGCCGCATCTTTGCCCCGGGCGCTACTGCGACTCGAGTTCGGTGAAGGCCCGGTTCATGTTGGCGCGGTGCAGAGCGTCGTAGTTTTCGAGATGGCGAAAGGCCGGGAGGTCGGCATGACGATCAATTACGCCATCCATGGCTTCCATTTCCTTCGCCGCTGCACCAATGATGTTCACCAGAAAATCATAGTAGTCGCCGGTTTCGTGCTGCGCCTTGGCCAAGTCGCAGACACGCCCATGGCCGGGAACGACATGTTTTGGTTTGAGCGCGGCCATGGCCTTGAACGCCCGCTGGCCCTTTGTTACGTTCGACATGGGCAGCACGGCAAGCAGGCGGTCCACATACACCAGGTCACCGGTGAAGACGACGCCACGCTTCGGCAGGAAGACCATCGTGTCGCCGGGAAAGTGGGCGTCCGTGTACTGCAGGCTGAGCGTTTCCCCACCCAGCTCAAGTGTTGCGACATTGCCATCCTTCACGCTGGTGGCTGGCAGCGGCGTGGTTCCCTGCAAGCGTTTGCCGAGAAGCTGTTCCAGCCCCTGCATGTGTTGTTTGGCGAGCTGCGCCTGGCTTGCGGCGGTACGGCGCATAGCGATGATCTGCGCGCCCTGCCGGGCGAAGCTGTCATTGCCAAGCCAGCGATGATCCTGGCTGCCGGTATTGACGACCCAGCGTACGGGTTGCTCGGTCACGGCGCGGATGGCCTGCGCGAGTTTCTCGGCGCCCAGACGGCTGGCGCCCGAGTCGATCAGGATGACACCCGATGGCGTAACAACGAAACCGAACGTGGCGTTCAGTCCGTCGTTGTCGGGGCTGCGCTGACCAAGCGGGCCCACAATGGCAAAAACATTCTCGCTAACCCGCTCGGCGTGGGGTTTGTATTCAGCCCGCGCGCCGACGCAAGCCAACAGGAGAGCGGCGAGGGCAATGGGGAATAGTGTCTTCTTGATCATGCAGGGAATCCTCGATGCGGTCATTGGTCGTCAATTCTAGCCGCCGGGCTTTCCGCTGCACGCGGTGCCGCCGTGCGTCACCTCTTCGCTCAGAGCATGAGCTGCCGGATGGAGCCGCAGACGGAAATCAGTTGGGGGCTATTCATGCGGCCGATGATCTTGCGGACAACAGACCCCATGACCTGCTGTACCCCGGCCAGCCCAAGTTTTGCGGACTGCTCGACGACGAAACCGGGCTTGGCGAGCTTGAGTGGATTCATGAAGAAGTAATCCATGCCGCTTTGCGTCAACTCCACGACCAGATTCGAGAGAGCATCACGGTGCGTCGTTGCTTCTTCGGCCTGCTCGATCGTGTCGAGCAGCGCAAGTGTCTTCTTGCGCAGCCCCTCGGAGTGATAGAAGCGAAGAAACGGCTTGGATGGCGCAGATCGTTTCGCCGGCGGTTTGGGAGGCGGCCGGCTTTTTGCCGGAGCTGCGCGTTTCGCGGGGGTTGCCATGACAAACATGATACAGCTTGGCATGTGAAGTAAGCCAAGCTCTCGCAGAGAAATCGGAACGCGTTTATCCGGGCGCCAATTCCGTCTAGCGAATGCAGTAGATAAAAAACCGTTTTGCGTCATCAATAAAACTGAGACTGCCCTACCAATAACCAGCAGCAGACCGATGGGATTGTGCGCTGCGCACCGGATTGTCGATCACTGGTTTCTGATAGCTCACAAAAGAAAAGGAAGAGAGCTCGCGCTCTCTTCCTTTTTTACTTGCCTTCTTTGCTGTGAGGCTTAGGCAGCTTTGGGCGGCCAGTCGACCTTCGGCAGCTCCTTCAGTGCTGCGTCTACCAACTCACTCGGATAGTCGAAGTCTTCGAGCTTGCCGGACAGATAGCGGTCGTAGGAAGCCATGTCGAAGTGGCCGTGTCCTGAAAGGCAGAACAGCAGGGTCTTCGGCTCACCGGATTCCTTGCAGCGCAATGCCTCGTCGATGACGGCGCGAATACCGTGGCAGGATTCGGGTGCCGGGATGATGCCTTCAGCCTTGGCGAACATCACGCCGGCGGCAAACGTGGCCACTTGCGGTACTGCAACGGCTTCAATCAGCTTCTCGTGATACAACTGGGAAACCAGCGGCGACTCGCCGTGATAGCGCAGGCCACCGGCGTGAATGCCCGGCGGCATGAAGTTGTGACCCAGCGTATACATCTTCATCAGCGGGGTGTAGCCAGAGACATCGCCGTAATCGTAGGCATATACACCCTTGGTCATCGACGGACAGGAGGTCGGCTCGACACCCACCAGACGGACCTTCTTACCGGCTGCCTTGTCGGCAAGGAAGGGGAAGGCAATGCCGGCAAAGTTCGAGCCGCCACCGCAGGGCGCAAACACCATATCGGGATATTCGCCGACTTTTTCCAGTTGCTTCTTGGCTTCCTGACCAATGATGGTCTGGTGCAGCAAGACATGGTTGAGTACCGAACCCAGCGAATAGTTGGTGTCGGCACGTGAAGCGGCTTCTTCAACGGCTTCGGAAATTGCCAGACCGAGGCTGCCCTGGTTATTCGGGTCATCGGCGAGTGCCTTGCGGCCGGCTTCGGTCATGTCGGTCGGGCTTGGGAAAACATTTGCACCCCAGGTTTGCATCATCGAACGACGGTAGGGTTTCTGTTCGTAACTGATCTTCACCATATAGATGCGCACATCGATGTCGAACATCTGTCCGGCAAACGCCAGGGCAGAACCCCACTGTCCGGCACCGGTTTCGGTGGTCAGGCGGGAGAATCCAGCCTGCTTGTTGTAATAGGCCTGCGGTATGGAGGTGTTGGTCTTGTGCGAACCAGAGGGGCTGACGCCTTCATATTTGTAGAAAATCTTGGCTGGCGTGCCGAGCATCTTTTCCAGTCGATGAGCCCGTACCAGAGGCGTCGGACGCCACAGTTGGTAGATGTTGCGAACTTCTTCGGGGATCGGAATCCAGCGCTCAGCACTCATTTCCTGCTCAAGCAGATTGCCCGGGAAAATCGCCAGCATTTGCTCTGGCCCTACCGGATTGCCGTCCGGGCCCAGTGGCGGCAAAGGCGGATTCGGCATATCGGCCACCACGTTGTACCAGTGGGTGGGTATCTCACTCTCATCCAGCATGATGCGTGTTTGCATGTTTTGTCTCCTCGATTTTGTATGAACTACATAAATTGCCTTGCCTGCGACTCTTCGCTACGACTTCTGTATCTGGAACTAATACAAACAAGCACCAGCCTGCTCTTGAAGTAATTTGACGGTCCTGAATTTCTTGTGGGTCGAGCGCAGAAAAACATCGGACTCTGGCTTCGATCAGCCACACTAAAGACGGATACGGTACACTGTATGCAAACAACTGCACCTATGTCAATCTCTTTAATAAGGTTTTTTTCCTGGCTTGAGGTTTGTTGTGTTCTGGAGTCTTTTGATGCCCAATCCTCCTTTTTTGGAACTGATGTTTTGAGCGGAACAATTCCGGCACAATCCATGGGTAAGCGTTCGGTGGCGTGGGCCGGTTTCATGAGCTTCAGCGTAAGAATTCAGCGAATGAAAAGAGAGCAAACGTGAATACAGACAATGATTCCCTGTTTGAAACCCTGCGCCAGTGGCGGGCAGCCGGCAAGCAGGCGGCACTCGCTACGGTGGTCAGTACCTGGGGCTCGTCACCGCGTCCTGAGGGTAGCCATTTGGTGGTCGATGCAGAAGGGCATTTTGTTGGCTCGGTCTCAGGCGGTTGCATCGAGGGTGCGGTGATTGAAGCCGCGAATCAGGTCATGGCCTCCGGAAAGCCACAGATGCTTGAGTTCGGCGTCAGCGACGAGCAGGCCTGGGAGGTCGGACTGGCCTGCGGCGGGCGCGTTCAGGTATTCGTGGAGCCGGTCGAATGAAAGCTGCCATTGTCGATCGGATCGCCGCTGCGCAAAGCGAGCGCCAGCCGCTGGTGCTGGTCACCCGTCTGGTGGATGGCGCACAGTGCCTGCTTGACGCGGAAGACGCCGAAGGTGAGTTGGCTCTATCGGATGAGCAGAAGGTGGAGGCGAGAAGCCTGCTTGTTTCAGGGCGCAGCACAAAACTTGGCAGTGCCGAAGGCCTATTTGCGCGAGCCTATGTGCCGGCACCGCGCCTGCTGATTGTTGGCGCGGTACATATCGCTCAGGCCTTGTCGCAAATGGCGGCAGCCGCTGGCTTTGAGGTCATCGTGATCGATCCGCGCGGCGCCTTCGCTTCGCCCGAGCGCTTTCCCGACATACGGCTATCGGACGAGTGGCCGGATGAAGCTCTGACGCGCCTGGGCCTCGATGCTGCCACGGCACTGGTTGCGCTCTCCCACGATCCGAAGCTTGATGATCCCGCGCTTGAGCTGGCCCTGCCCAGCAAGGTGTTCTATATAGGTGCGCTGGGCAGCCGGCGCACTCATGAAAAACGTCTGGAGCGTTTGCGCGCTGCCGGACTCGGAGAATTGGTAGGGCGAATTCATTCACCGATTGGCCTTGATCTGGGCGGTCGCTCGCCGGCCGAAATCGCGGTGTCCATCCTCGCCGAGCTGATCCAGGTTCGTTATCGCGGCGAACGTGGGGCAACAGGCGCGGCAGCCAACACGTGATCTTTGGTGAATTCCCGCTGGCGGAGTGCGACGGGCTGCTGCTGGCGCACAGCCTGCGCCTGCCGGACGGGATATTGAAGAAAGGTCGCCGTCTCACCAGCGCCGACTTTTCAGAACTGAGTGCGGCGGGCATTCTGCGTGTTACCGGCGCGCGGCTGGAGGCGGATGATGTCGACGAGAACGCGGCAGCCAGCCGGGTTGCAGCCGTACTTGGCGGCCCGGGCACATCCACGCGCGCAGCGCAAGCTGGGCGCTGCAACATCTACGCCGTGGAGCGCGGCCTGGTCAGCGTCAATGCCGAAGTCATTGACGCCATCAACCGGCTCGACGAGTCGGTGACGGTCGCCACTTTGCCGCCGTATTCGGCGGTACGGGCCGGGGCGGTGATCGCCACGGTCAAGATCATTCCGCTTGCCGTCAAGCGCGGGCTGATCGACGCCTGCGTGCAGCAGGCCGGGCGTGCGCCAGCGCTGAGCATGCTGCCTTTCCAGTCTCAGCGTGCTGCGCTCATCGTTACAGAGCAGCCCGGCGACCCGCAGCGCAACTATGTCACGGCGGTCAACAGCAGCCGCCGCCGCTTGCAGGATCTGGGCAGCCATCTGGGGCTGGTGCAGCGTTGCGCGCACGACAGCACTGCCGTCACCGGCGCCTTGCGCGAAGCGCTGGCCGCAGGGTGCTCGCTGATCCTGATCGCCGGCACCACGGTGCCCAAGGATCGGGCCGATACCGTGCCGGCCGGCATTGTCGCGGCGGGCGGCGAGATTATTTATTTCGGCATGCCGGTGGAGCCGGGCAACATGTTGCTGCTGGCAAAAATCGGTGCGGTGCCGGTATTGATACTTCCGGGTTGCGCGCGTTCGCGGCGGACCAATGGACTCGACTGGGTATTGCAACGCATGCTGGCGGGACTGCCAATGGGCGGCGAACAGATCATGGCCATGGGCGTTGGCGGCCTGATCCGCAGCCCAGTGGAAGTCGACGACGACGAAAAGGCGGCGCAGCCCGATCCGCTCAAAGCGCCTGCCGGTCGAAAAGTGGCAGCCTTGATACTTGCGGCCGGCAGCGGCAGCCGCATGGGCGGCGACAACAAGTTGCTGCGGCCCGTGGGTGGCGTGCCCATGGCACGGCGCGTGGTTAACGCTGCGCTGGCATCGCGCTGCAACTCCGTACATGTTGTAACCGGAGCATCGGCCGATGAAATACAGACCTGTTTGACCGGCCTTCAAGTGAGCTTTGTTCACAACCCTGATCATGCGAGTGGCATGGCGTCGTCCTTGCGCGCAGGTCTTGCCGCGCTGGCTCCCGAGGTCGATGCCGTGGTCGTGATGCTGGCCGACATGCCCCGCATCCACGGTGGCCACATCGACCGCCTGCTGGCGGCCTTCGATCCGCGACAGCCCAAAATAATCGTGCCGATGAAGGCCGGACGGCGCGGCAACCCCATCCTCTGGCCGCGCGAATTTTTCGCCGAGATGCAACAGGTGCAAGGCGACGTCGGCGCGCGCGAACTCTTGCAGCGCCACGCCGCGCAGATTCACGGTATCGAGTTCGACGACGATGCGATCTTCGCCGATGTCGACACGCCCGAGGCGCTGGCCGCAATGGGCGAGCTGAAATGAACGCCGACGCCGCCACGCTGCGCGCCGAATTTCCGCTACTGGCCGCCGCGCCCGAGCTGCACTATCTGGACAGTGCCGCCACCGCGCAGATTCATCGTTCGGCGCTGGATGCCGTGCTGCATCACGAAACCACCAGCCGCGCCAATGTCTCGCGCGGCACCTACCGCTTGGCCGAAGCCGCCGATCTGGCCTTTGAAAATGCGCGGCAAACCACGGCGCGTTTTCTCAACGCCGCCTCAGCCGACGAGATCATCTTCACTTCGGGCGCCACTGCGTCGCTGAATCTGGTCGCCCATGCCTTTGGCAACACGCTGCAGGCTGGGGACCGTGTGCTGATTTCGGTCGCCGAGCATCACAGCAATTTTGTGCCCTGGCAGATGCTGCGCGACCGCATCGGTATTGAACTGGCATTTATACCGGTGAGGGCCGACGGAAGGCTTGATCTCAGGCATTTGTCCGAACGGATGGGCAGCCGATGCCGCCTCGTGGCGCTGACGCATTGTTCGAACGTCACCGGCCAGTGGACAGATGTTGCCGCCGTGGTCGCGGCCGCGCATCAGGCCGGTGCCAGGGTCTTGCTCGATGGTGCGCAGGCGGTGCCGCACGGCCCGCAGGACGTGCGCGCATTGGACGTGGATTTCTATGCCTTCTCCGGCCACAAGTGTTTCGGGCCGGGTGGTATCGGTGTTCTCTGGGGTCGGCAAGAGTTGCTGGCCGCGATGCCGCCGTTTCTTGGCGGCGGCGGCATGATTGGCGAAGTCACGCCATCGCTCAGCACCTGGGCGGCACCGCCGCAGCGCTTTGAAGCCGGCACGCCGCCTATCGCGCAGGCCATTGGCCTCGCCGCCGCACTCGAATGGATGATGGGTTTACCCTGGCCGCAGATTCACGCACGTGAAGACAGTTTGCGCCGGGCTTTGATAGAGGGCCTGCGAGGTATTCCGGATCTGCGTCTGCTCGCATGCGATGCTGCCTCGTCGTGTGCCCCCATTGTTTCTTTTGATATCGCCGGCCTGCATCCGCACGATATTTGCCAGGTACTTGACGCTCACTATCTGGCGTTGCGTGGCGGCCACCACTGCGCGCAACCGTTGCTTGCGGCGCTGGGTGTGGAAAGCTGCACGCGTGCCAGCATAGCGCTGTACAACGACACGGCAGACATCGAGGCCTTGCTCGTCGCACTTGAAACGGCGCGGCGGGAACTGACTTGAACGCGGCCGACTCCCTTTACCAGGATGCGATCAAGCAGTTCGCTCAGGCGGATCACGGGCACGGGCGACTGGCGCAGGCGTCGGGTGAAGCACTGCTGAATAACCGTCTGTGCGGCGACCGCGTGCGCATGCAGGTCGCGCTGGTTGCCGGGCACATCGCGGTGGTCGCCCACGAGACCAAGGGCTGCCTGCTGTGCCGCGCCGCCGCATCGGCGATCGGAGCGCGTGCGCCGGGGATGAATCAAGCCGGCATCGAGTCTGTCTCGCTGGCGCTGGAAGCCATGCTCGCAGATGGCGCACCGGCACCTGAAGACTGGCCGGAGCTGTCGATGTTCGAGCCGGCGCGGGCGTACGCCAGCCGACATAAATGCGTGCTGCTGCCGTTTCAGGCGCTGCGCGAAGCACTTCAAAAATCCCGCGCAGATGACGCGTCCACCTGATGAATCCTGAAAAGTCGGCGATGGTGGCACGGCGATGCTTGTCGCCCGATCACCGTATTTACCATTTCTAGCGAGATAGACATGACACCAGAGAATGAACGCGAACTTGTTCATACCCGGCAGATCATTTGCCGCGCATTCCGCCACAAGAACGGTTTGCTCGACATCGAAGCAACGCTGTCGGACGAGAAGGGGCAGGAGGTTAAATTTCGTTCGCGTCCCTCGGTTCAGGTGGGCGAGACCATGCATCGCATGTCGGTGACTCTCACCATCGACAGCGACTACACGATTCAAGACGTAAAGGCTGAAACCGAGCAGGCGCCGTGGGCCATGTGCGGCGGTACCGACCCGGCTTATCGCGGCTTGATCGGGCTGCGTATCGGCGCCGGCTTCTCGCAACAGGTGCGCAAGGTGATGGGCGGCACGCACGGCTGCACGCACGTCACCGAGCTGGTCTTGCAGGCTGCCAACACTTATATGCAAGCCTCATGGCCCGACCGCATCGCGCGGCAGATGGAAGTCGATCAGGACCCGCGCAAGTGGCCCGACAAAAGCACGCTGACTTTTGTCAATCATTGCCACGCATGGCGTCAGGATGGCGAAACGCTGGTGCAGGAATATCCTGAACTGGTCCCCGAAAGGAAGTAGCCGCCGGTGCCGGCAGCCGGCGCCGCGCCCTGGGCATAGAATGGGCCGAACCAAACCAAACCAAACCAAACCAAACTGAGGAGGCCGCTTCATGGGCGTTGAACCTGTACCGCTGGACCCAGAACTGATTCGAATTCTTTCCGACGTGACCACTGCCACGCTCACCACCGTGCTGCTCAAGAAAGGCCTGCGCAATGTCTGGCTGCGTGGCGCCATGCCCTTGCAAGTCGGCCAGCCGCGCCGCGTGGGGCGCGCCTTCACCTTGCGCTTTGTCCCGGCGCGTGAAGATCTTGCCACTCCTGCTTCATGGGGTTCGCCAATATCCACCCGCGCCGCGATTGAAGCCATGCCGGCCGGTTGTATCGCCGTGGTCGACGCCATGGGCGTTACCGACGCCGGCATCTTTGGCGACATTCTTTGCGCCCGCATGCAAAAACGTGAAGTGGCGGCGCTGATTACCGATGGCGTGATTCGCGATCTGGCGGGTGTGCTGGGCACCCAGTTGCCGGTATGGAGCCAGGGCACCGCGGCGCCCGCCTCGGTAGCCGGGTTGACCTTTGTCGGCTGGCAGGAGCCGATAGGCTGTGGCGGCGTCGCGGTAATGCCCAGCGATGTCGTGGTGGCCGATAGTGATGGCGCGGTGCTGATTCCCGCTGCGTTGCTTGATGTCGTAGTCGCCGAGGCGGTGGAGCAGGAAAGACTGGAAGGCTGGATCATGACCCAGATCGAGGCCGGCATTCCCTTGCTTGGCCTCTATCCGCCGAATGAAGCGACCAGGGCGCGCTACGAAGAATGGGCAGGCAAACAGCGGTGAATGAATCGATCCGATGAAGGAGATGGAATGCGTGCGAGTCTGAAGTCGTTTTGTATTGCACTGGCGGCGGGTGCTGTAGTAGCAGCATTTGCTGCAAAACCAGCCCTCGCCGGCGATATGCCCGAGCTCTATTTTGTCGATGCCCATAGTCAATTGCCAGGTGGGCTGGACCCTGCGAAAATCATTCCCCTGATGAACGAGGCGGGTGTGTGGCGCACCATCCTTTCGGCGCGCAACGATCGGGATCCCGAGGATGTTGAAAAGATTGCCAACGAACATCCGGACCGGATAGCGGCGGCGGTACGTAGCAAGGGCAAGTCTTTCATCAAGAATTCACCCGAATTCAAAAAACTGATCTCCCGCCAAATGAGCCAGCCCGCTTACAAAGCAATGGCTGAAGTGCTTTTGTTCCACGCCCAAAAAGGAAGAAAGGCGCCGCAAATTGAAGTCGCGATCGACAGCCCGCAGGCTCAGCAATTGCTCGACATCACGATCAAGAAAAAGTGGCCCTTTATCGCGCACTATGAGTTCAAGGCGGCGGGTTCAGACAAGTCTCAGTTCATGGGAGCTTTTGAGTCAACTTTACGTGCCCATCCAGCGCATCCGTTTGCATTGATCCATATGGGGCAACTTGGTGCCGATGAAGCCAAGCGATTGATCGCGGCCCATGGCAATGTCCATTTTTTGATGTCGCATAGCAATCCTGTTACGCGCGCCGAGAATCCGGGCCAGCCGTGGGCAAACCTGTTCGACGGTGACCAACTCTCCGCTGAATGGCTGGCGGTGATTCTGGCAAATCCAGAGCGTTTCGTGCTGGCCTTCGATAATGTGTGGCCCGAGCACTGGGGGCGACTCTATCTCGATCAAGCGGTACTGTGGCGCAATGCTCTATCGAAACTGGCACCTGCTGTTGCTCACGCCATCGCCCATGGCAATGCCGAGCGCTTGTGGAATCTGCCGCCGCGTTGAGCGGTGGGGCAGGAATTGGTGGTAAGCAGAATACCCGGCCGAGCTCGAATCACGATGGAATAGTCGCCGTGTCGCCATCCGCTACGGCGAGGAGACCTGCCCGCGCAGCGGAATCCCAGGTCTGCAAAGCTGAGCGTCTTGTGCTCGACCGCCTTGTAGCGCAGTTGTTTCATCAGCGCCGAGTTTTTCGCCAGTGACTACTTCAGTTTGCTGACAACCGGCAAAACCGGCTAAGCGCCTAGAACCCGATTTTTCCCCGCACGCTTGGCCAGATACATGGCCTGATCGGCACGTTTGATCGCGGCGGAACCTGACTCTCCCGTAGCCATTTGGGCGACGCCAGCGCTGAAAGTGATCAATACATTGTCGTCATCGGACAGAAAAAATTCCTTGGTCAGCGCACGCTGCAAACGTGTCATCGCTTGAATTCCCTTTTCGAGCAGCGTGTCAGGCATCAGGATCACAAATTCCTCGCCGCCGTAGCGAGCCAAGGAGTCCACCGGACGCATGCACTGGCGTGCAACTTTCACCAAATGCTGCAATGCCTGATCGCCTTTTTCGTGGCCCAGATGATCGTTGAGCTTTTTGAAATTGTCGATATCGAGCAGGGCGATTGATAAAGGGGTGTCTTTACGCCGCATGTTGGCGATCTCTCTAGTCATCGCTTCTGAGAGCCCTTTGCGATTAAGCACATCGGTCAGCGGATCATGCCGGGCCTGGGTGCTTGCATGATCCAGTTCCAGATGCAGCTTGACGAGTTCCGCCTCGATGGCCAGTACTTTTTCCTGCATGGTCTCAAGCTTGTCGTGCGCACTCTTGGCGTCTTCAGCCATGGTGCGGGTAGCTTCGATCACTTCCTTCAAGAGCGGCGCCATTTCTTCAATTCTTTTGACACGTTCAATCTTGCGGGCGCTTGCTTCGATCTTGTTTTGGAACACGTCGCTGGACATATTCATCAAGGACAGCCGCTCGATAAACGTTGCCAGCATCGCGCGCAACTCCTGCTGCGCTTCGATGGAACGGCTTTTGGCCTCGCTCTGTTTTGACATCACCTCTTTGATCCGACGCTCCGCATCGTCAAGGCGGCGGAGTGTCAGCGGGGGCGCTACAGCCAACAGCAATTCATCGATCTGGCCTTTAAGCCAGCTATCGTCCAAACTCAAGACGCCGATATTTTCAAGAACCAGATGTAGCAATTTCAACAGCATTACCTTTATTTCACTCTGGTCTTCAGACGCGATCGACAAACGACGACTGAAGTCTGCGAGCTTGATCTCGACGTCCTCGATATCCATCGAAGGGCTGCGCAGTGCCAGTAACAAGTCGGCCAACTGTCCTGAGAAACCAGCGTCATCATTGACCAGGAAGGACATCCCGTTCTCTATGGTGCTCGCGAGGCTGGTCATGAATCCGTTGGTCAAAACCGGTGCCGCCTTATTGGCTATTGGCGTGCCAACTTTGGCCGAAATTGTAAAACCGAGGATTGCCGCCTGGACTTCCTGCCAGCTACGTTTTCCAATTGCGGAGTCCAAGGATACAAGTTGGGCAACCTGGTCTGGATTCCTGGCGGTCAAGGCCCGCGAAAGTTCCCGCAGCGGCGCTTCAGGAAAACCGGCGACGTTGGGAAGGCCGGCGATCTCGTTGTAACACGCCTGATAATTGACTGGTGTTGGCGCCAGCTTTCTTTCGTTTAACAGCTTGAGCGATTCGCGTGCAATTGTGGAGGCTTGCTTCTTCATGGGTGTCAGTAACTTTCTGAGTGTACTTTGGGCATTGCGTGTGGCATATCGATTTTGGCCTAATTCTACGCGCCGGAGTTAGGTGCGCGGGCGTTTTCAGGCGGGGAAAGGACTCAAAATCTCAAGTGTGTTGCTGCTAAGATGGCCTTTGCAAACAGGTCGAACCAGCCCGGTGACCTTGGTCTGTATGATGGGCTTCTGCGCATGTATGGAGCTTCCAAGCATATGCTTGCTTCGCATACTCGGCACTGGAATGTCGGACGGATACTCCGGTTAAGCGGCGTGCTTCTGACGCTCGTCGGAAGCGGCTTGGTGCATGCAACCGCAGAACCTGTTCCAGCGCGCGAGTTGATCGTCGGCAGCGAGGTCGACTACCCCCCATTCGCCCTTGGCAAGGCTGGCAGCGAGCCTGATGGATTTACAGTCGAGCTGTGGAAAGCCGTAGCGAAGGAGATGGGACTCAAGTACCAGTTTCGTGTACGGCATCTTGACGAGTTGTTGGCTGATTTTCGCGCAGGCAAGGTAGACGTGCTCATCAATCTTGCCTTCAGCAGCAAGCGAGACGAGTTTGCTGATTTCTCGGTGCCGCATGTCGTATCACATGGCACTGTCTTTGCCCGTAAAGGCTCACCCGAATTCAAAAACGAAAGCGAACTCAAATCCAAGTCAGTCCTGGTATTGAAAGCCGATTTGCTCCACGAACATGCTGTGGCCGAGGGGTACCAACATCTCGTTCCCGTAACGGACATCGCCGAGGGAATGATAATGCTGGATCAGGGCATGCACGACGTGATGCTGGTTGGCCGCATTGCGGGTCTGCAGACGCTAAAGCAGATCGGGCTGGAAACCGTCGAGCCGGTTGGCTCGCCGATACCGGGGGTGGTACAGCGATTCGGAATTGCTGTCCGGCACGGAGACGGAGATCTGCTGGCTCGGATCAACGAAGGTTTGGCGATTGTGCGTGCCGATGGCACCTACCAGCGTATTTATGAAAAGTGGTTCGGCGCCATTGATCCAAGGCCGGTGTCATCCGTCGAGCTTGCCAAGATCCTTGTCCCCATCGCGCTGGTCATTTTTCTCATGGCAGCGGCCTATTTTTATCAGCGGCGACTCAATGCTTCTTTGGCGGCGCGTGTCGCAGAGCGTACCGGCGAGCTGACTACAACACTGCACTCGCTGCGTGAAAGCGAAGATCGTTTTCGATGCCTGACCGAGATGTCTTCGGATTTCTTCTGGGAGACCGACGTCGAGCATCGGATAATCCGTCGCACGGAAAGCCAAAGAGAAGCTGACGAGGCCGTGTTCAGGGAACTGCCGTCTGTCGGCAAATGCCGCTGGGATATCCCGTCGCTTTCCCCTGACGAATCCGGCTGGCAGCAGCATCGCGCCACACTCGATGCGCATTTGCCGTTTCGTGAATTCGAAATTACGCGGCCCCGAGCCAATGGTGCCGTGCACTACATTTCTGTCAGTGGCGATCCGTTATTCGACGAGGCGGGTAATTTCAAGGGCTACCATGGTGTCGGTAGCGATCTTACCGTGCGCAAACAGGCTGAGCAATACGAACAATATCGAACGCAAGTACTGGAACTGCTGGCCGGCGACGCGCCTCTCGCTAATGTCCTGCTCGCTATTGTGGGGGGCGTGGAGAAGGTCAACCCCAAGATGCTGTGCAGCATTCTGCTGCTCGATAGCGAAGGCCGGCATCTTGGCAACGGTATCGCGCCTAGCCTTCCGGAGTTTTACAACTCTGCAATCGACGGTGTTGAAATCGGCATGGGCGTTGGCTCTTGCGGAACTGCCGCCTTCACCGGTGAGCGTGTCATTGTTGAGGACATCGCCACCCATCCCTATTGGAACGATTACCGGGAACTCGCGGCAAGCGCCCGATTGGCCGCGTGCTGGTCGCAGCCGGTCCGGTCATCGTCGGGTCAGGTGCTTGGCACTTTTGCCATCTATCATCGCGATACAAACACACCTTCGGTAAATGACATACGTATTATCGAACAGTCCGCCGATCTGGTCAGTATTGCGATTGAGAAAAGCGCAGTATCCGAAAAGCTGCGGCAGCAGAACAATGTACTTTCCGTCATTTTCGAGAACTTTCCCGGCGGCATATGTTTGTTTGATGCCGACTTTCGCCTGGCGGCACGCAACAAGCAACTCGAGCACTTGCTCGACTTGCCCGAATCGCTGCTCGCCAAGCCGGATCTGCGTATGGAAGACGTCATCCGTTACAACGCCGAGCGCGGCGATTATGGCCCCGGTGACGTTGAGACCCTGATTACTTCGACGATCGCCTTTGCCCGCAAGCTTCAGCCGATCAAGATCGAACGCGTGCGTCCGAATGGAGTGGTGCTAGAGCTTCGCGGCACACCCTTGCCCAATGGAGGTTTTGTCAGCCTCTACATTGACATCACTCAACGCAAGCAGGCGGAGATTGCGCTGCGCAAAAGCGAGGAACAGTTTCGCGCCATTGCGCAATCGGCCAATGATGCCATCGTGACCGCCGATGGTTCAGGACAAATCGTCAAATGGAATCAGGGTGCCGAGGCCATTTTTGGCTATTCGGAAGCCGAAGCCATCGGGCAAGATCTGACGATTTTGATGCCGGAGCGTTTTCGCAAACCTCATCTAGTGGGCCTGAGCCGGGTTCGAGCAGGTGGCGAACCACGGGTCATGGGTGCGCCCATTGAGCTCAACGGCCAGCGTAAAGATGGCAGCGAGTTTCCATTGGAACTTTCTTTGGCCCAATGGCAAATCCCTGAGGGACAATTTTTCACCGGTGTCATTCGCGACATTACGGGACGGAAGGAAATCGAACGGCAGTTGGAGAATCAGAAGGCACATCTCGAAGAGCTGGTCGCAATACGTACCGCCGAACTTACCAGCGCCCTTGAAGCTGCTCAGCTCGCAGATAAAGCCAAGAGCGCCTTCCTTGCCAACATGAGTCACGAGATTCGCACCCCGATGAACGGCATCCTGGGCATGGTGCACATCCTGCGGCGCGACGATTTGACAACCCGGCAAGTGCAACGCCTGGATACCATCGACACCTCAGCGCAGCACCTGCTGGCCATCATCAACGACATTCTCGACCTGTCCAAGATAGAAGCCGACAAGCTGGTACTGGAAGAAGCCCCGGTGGTGCTGGGCAGCCTGCTGAACAACGTCAGCTCCATCCTCGGCGAACGCGCCAGAGGCAAAGGACTGCGTTTGCTGATCGAGACCGAGTCCTTGTCCTGTCAACTGATCGGAGACCCCACGCGCCTGCAGCAGGCTTTGCTCAACTACGCCACCAACGCCCTGAAATTCACCGAAAAAGGCAGCGTAACGCTACGCACAGTCATCGATCAGGAAACGGACGAATCGGTGCTGGTGCGCTTCGAAGTCGAAGATACCGGCATCGGCATCGCGCCCGAAGCCCTTCAGCGACTGTTCCAAGCTTTCGAGCAAGCCGACAATTCGACCACGCGCAAATATGGCGGTACCGGCCTCGGGCTGGCGATCACGCGGCGGCTGGCCGAACTGATGGGCGGTGAAGTCGGCGTCGAGAGTAGGCTGGGCGTCGGCAGCACCTTCTGGTTCACCGTTCGCTTGGAGAAGAAACCGGAATCCACAGAAGAGGTCGCGCTGCCGGTAACCCACGACGATGCCGAGACGCGGGTCCGGCAACTGCATCAAGGCAAACGCATCCTGGTCGTCGACGACGAGCCCATCAATCGGGAAGTGGCGCAGATTCAACTGAAGAGTGCTGGATTGAATGTCGATGTCGCGGAAGATGGCGCGGAAGCGGTTGCGATGGCCCAGGACGTGGCGTACGCTGCCATCTTCATGGACATGCAAATGCCGAACGTCGATGGACTGGAAGCCACACAGCAAATCCGCACGCTTGCCGGCTATCGAGAAACGCCGATCATAGCCATGACGGCCAACGCCTTCGCCGATGACAAGGCGCGTTGCCTGGAGTCGGGGATGAGCGACTTCGTAACCAAACCCTTCTCGCCCGATCAGCTCTATGCCGCCCTGCTGCGTGGGCTGGATCGGCGTAGCCGGCAGTAGCGCGACAGCGGCGGACGTGATTAACGACCAATATACGAGGCCGGATATCCCATTTTTATAAAATGGATTTGGTTGTAGAGTTCTCCGATTGCTTCTGGGCTGCAAATACGAGAGCGAAAGTTGACAACAATACTTAAGATATATAAATTGCAGCCGTTGACAGTCTGTACCTCAGGTTGATTCGCAAATCCCTGACGCAAAGTAGAAAAAATACCAAGGCCCAGAACCCGCCTTGATTTGATAGGCCGTAAATCTTCTGGATCATCGATCCGGTTTGATTTACGTTTCAAATCGAGGAGGGTGGTTCGTGAATTCTTACAAGGCTTGTTGCTCCATCGCCTTGGCACACGCGGGCAATAGTCCAGCCAACGTATCGCATGAGCTTGCCGCTCAGAAGCCTGATGCTCCGGCTACGCGCGTTGATCACGAAGCGAGTATCCGGAAGAATCACCACGGTAGTCGCGTACTCGTTGTCGACGATGAAGCGACAATCCGGGTGTTGCTTCAGATGCAGTTGGAGGACGCTGGCCTGGCTGTAGACACAGCAATTGATGGTCAGTCGGCGATCACTCGAGCCAGTCTGGCTAGCTACGACGCCATTCTTATGGATGTTCAGCTGCCTGGGTTGGATGGGCTGGAAGCGACGCGGCAAATTCGCAAAATTCCCGGCTACGGCATTGTCCCCATTATTGCAACAACAGCAGATTCCTCCTCCGAGGCCAAAGCACGATGCATGGCGGCTGGCATGGACGATTTTCTTGCCAAGCCATATGTTGCCGAGGCGCTCTTTTTCACCCTGCTGCGTTGGCTGGGGCAGCGCCATACCAACGATTCCCAGGCTTGCACGGATAACCGGAGCGAGCAGTCATGACCATCGATCCAAAATACAGCATCGGCATTGAAGCGATGGATGCCGAACACGCGATCTGGATCCAGCTCATAGAAGAGTTCCGGAAGGTTGGTTCCGAGCATCTGCTGGAGCAAGCCGGTATCGATGCGGCCGCCCGCGCACTGGAAAAGCTGCTGAACTACACGCGGACTCATTTCGCCAGCGAAGAGGCGTACATCGCCAAACACAACTACCCGGCGCTCGAAGCCCACAAAAAGCAGCACCGCGAACTTGAGGCCGCGGTCTCGAAACTCCTGAGCCAAATACGTACGCATAATAACCACAGCACGCCGTTGAAGTTGAACCTGTTCATGACCGTCTGGCTCCTGGAACACATCATGCAGGAAGACGACAAATACGCCCGCTTCATTCTGGGCAAGGCTCAAGCGTCGTCCGAGGCAAAGACCTCGCCTGGCACGGGCATGCGTGAAACCAATCGCACCCTGGGGCGCCGACCGTCAGAGGACCCTGTCTCGCGATGATGGCGACTGCACTTCCGCTGCGCGGCGCCCGCTACCGTACCGAGTGGCTGTGGCTGTTCGCCTTCCTGCTGGCGTTCTCCGGCTACCTCGCCTATTCGCTTGCTCAGGAACGAGATCACATTGAATCCACACAACGAGACCGACTCGCACATCAGGCGACGGTGATTGAAAAAAATCTGGTCCCGCAGTTGTATGCCGCCAATCGCGCGTTGAACGCCATCGGCGAAGACCTGCCGCGCTGGAAGGCGGATAAGGAGGGCCTGGCACGGGCCAATCGCCAGCTTCAAGTCTTCAGCGAAGCCCTGACCGGCATTCGCGTCCTGCTGGTTGTCGATGCGGCGGGAAAGATTACTGCCTCCAACAATGAAAAGCTCATCGGCAAGAGTGTTGCGCATCGACAGTGGTTCCAGCGCGCGGCGAGCAACAATATTCCCCAGACGCTCTACCTGATCGCCCCCATCACTACCCTGATCAACACCTATGTCATGGGACTCGCGCATTCCCTGTCGGGATCCAGAGGCGAGTTTGCCGGGGCCGTCTACGCGTCGCTGGATCCGGACTTTGCCAAAGCCCAACTGGATTCCGTGCGCTACACGCCGGATGTCTGGGCTGCCCTCGCTCATGGCGACGGCAAGTTGTTCCTGATGGCGCCCGAACGAGAGGGCGTGATCGGCCAGGATTTGGCAACGCCCGACAGACTGTTTACCCGCCATCTCGATAGCGGCGAGACTGCAAAAGTGTTCGCCGACGTCGTCACCCTTACCGGCGAGGAACGGATGACCGCCGTGCGAATGGTTCAACCCGCCGATCTGAAGATCGACAAGCCTCTGGTGGTGGCGGTATCGCGTGATATGCAGGCCGTGTTCACTTCCTGGCACCGGGAACTACGCATCCAGGGTGGTTTGTTCAGCGCATTGGCACTAATTGCTGTCCTGAGCCTGTATCTGTTCCAACGGCGGCGAAGCGCCTTCGACCGCCTTGCCGATAGCCAGAGTAAGGCATTGCGTACCAGTTCGGAAAGATTGAATGATGCCCAGCGCATGGCAAAAATCGGCAACTGGTCGCTGGATGTGATCAGCGGCGAACTCGTCTGGTCGGACGAAGTGTTCCGCATATTCGAGATAGACCCAGCGCGGTTCGGTGCCACTTACCAAGCGTTTCTCGATGCCATACATCCGGATGATCTGGACGCGGTAAATCAGGCTTACTCCAGTTCCCTGACTACTCAAACACCCTACGAAATTACCCATCGACTGAAGATGGACGATGGACGTATCAAGTGGGTACGCGAACAGTGCGTGTCGGAATTCGATGCGACTGGAAAGCCGCTGCGATCCCAGGGCACGGTGCAGGACATCACCGAGCGCAAGGTCGCAGCGCAGATTCTGGAAGCCAGCGAGGCGCAATTGAGTTCGTTCTTTGAGGCCACTCCAGATGTCATGCTTCTGGTCGATATACACGGAATGATTATTCGGGCAAATCAGCAAGTCGAGCGCTTACTCGGTTATGGCGTTGCGGAACTGCGTGGGGAATCCATCGAAATCCTGGTCTCGGATCGCGTTCGAGAGATGCATTCCGCGCTGCGCGCCGGTTTTGCCGCCTCGCCCGACGCGCGACCGATGGCACTGGGGCGATCGGTCCAGGCGCGGCGAAAAGACGGTAGCGAAGTGGACGTTGAAATCAGCCTGGGCCGGATTGAAGCGGAAGCAGGCGTGATGTTTGCCTGCGGTCTGCGCGATATCACAGCGCGCAAACAGCAACAGGAACAAGCCCGCCAATTGCAGATGGAAAACGAATTGATACTGAGCCACGCCTTGGTCGGCCTCGTCTACCTCAAGCACCGCCGCATCGTCTCTTGCAACCGCCGGCTGGAGGAAATATTCCATTACGCGCCGGGTGAACTGATTGGCGAATCTTCTGAACTGTTCTACGACTCCCGTGAAACTTTTGATCAGATCGGAGAGGTAGCCTACCGGACCGTGGCTGAAAGCAAGAGCTACAGCACTGAAGTGAAACTGCGCTACAAAGATGGCGGAGTGTTCTTCGGAACGATCAGCGGTCAGGCAGTCGACCCCACTCATCCAGACGACGGCAGCATATGGATTTTTGCCGACATTACGGAACAAAAACGGGCAGAAGCCGACTTGCGCGTTGCGGCAGCCGCCTTCGAATCGCACGAACCCATGATCATTACTGATGCCAATGGACTCATCCTGCGAGTCAACAAGGCATTTACCGAGAGTACCGGCTACACCGCTGACGATCTTGCGGGGCAAACACCGCGTCTGCTCAAGTCGGGCCGTCACGACACGGAATTTTATCGCGCCATGTGGGAATCAATTGCCTGCACAGGCGGGTGGAAGGGTGAGATATGGGATAGGCGAAAAAACGGCGAGGTGTATCCAAAATGGCTCTCCATCTCTGCCGTTATGGGCGCCGATGGTTCTGTGAGCCACTACATCGGCACCCATAGCGACATTTCCGAACGCAAAAAGGCAGACGAGAAAATCCATGAACTGGCCTTCTTCGACCAGCTTACCGGCCTGCCCAACCGGACGCTGCTGCTGGACCGCCTCAAGCAAATCAGGGCAGCCAGTTCGCGCAACGACAGTCGTGGCGCGGTGCTGTTCATCGATCTGGATAACTTCAAGACGCTCAATGACACGCTTGGCCACGACATGGGTGATCTTCTGCTCAGGCAAGTCGCACACCGCCTGGCGTTTTGTGTGAGGGTCGGCGATACCGTGGCGCGGCTGGGCGGTGATGAGTTCGTGGTGATGCTGGCCAACCTCAGCGCAAACCAGCTGGAAGCCGCCACCAATATCGAAGTGGTCGCCGAGAAAATCATTTCTTCGCTCGGCGAACCTTTTCAGCTTGACGGTGTGACTGTCCTCAGTACCGCAAGTATTGGCATCACCCTGTTCAGCGGCCAACTGGATGCCATCGATGATTTGATGAAGCAGGCCGATCTGGCCATGTACAAGGCCAAGGACGCAGGGCGCAACACCTTCTGCTTCTTCGATCCGGCGATGGAGTCGGCCGTGAAGGAGCGCGTGGAGCTGGAGAAAGATTTGCGGCATGCGTTGGAGCAGAAGCAGTTTTTGCTCCATTACCAAGTTCAGGTCGCACATGATGGAAGCCCGACGGGTGCTGAAGTCTTGCTGCGTTGGCTGCATCCGCAACGCGGCTGGGTGTCTCCCGCCGAATTCATTCCCTTGGCGGAGGAAACCGGACTGATCTTGCCGCTGGGCCATTGGGTTCTGCTCACCGCGTGCACCCAGCTGGCGGAATGGGCCTCTCGGCCCGGGTTGGCCGATTTCACCATCGCGGTGAACGTCAGCGCGCGTCAGCTGCGCCAGCCCGATTTTGTCGATCAGGTGCTGGCGGTGCTCAAAAGCACCGGAGCCAATCCGAGTCGCCTCAAGCTGGAACTGACTGAAAGCCTGCTGGTACACAACGTCCAGGAAATCATCAACAAAATGAAAGCGCTGAAGGGCAAAGGGGTGGGTTTTTCGCTGGACGACTTTGGCACCGGGTACTCCTCGCTGTCCTACCTCAAGCGCCTGCCGCTCGATCAATTGAAGATCGACCAGTCTTTTGTTCGCGACGTGCTCACCGACGCCAACGATGCAGCGATTGCCAGAACCATTGTGGCACTGGCCCAAAGTCTGGGACTGGGTGTAATCGCCGAGGGTGTTGAAACAACAGAGCAGCAGGACTTTCTGGCCATGTCAGGCTGTCTTGCGTATCAGGGCTATTTGTTCAGCATGCCGCTGCCCATCAATGACTTTGAAGTCTTTGCGCAGAACAGGATGTGTTTGGCATGAAATTATTCAACAAAAACTTTGGATTTGGTCTGGCCTGGATCGTCCTGGTCGGTGGCGGCGCATCGTATGTGTTGGGCGTTGTCCTTGATCCATCCGCGTGGGCAGCAATGCTGCTGGTAGGTATTGGCTGGCAGGTGATCGGCACGCGCACGAATACCAGCGAAGAGGGCCGGCGTCGACTCCAGCATCAGGAGGAGAACAGTGAGTCGCGGAATCAGTTTTACGGTCTTGTTGAGGAGTGTCTGAGCCAGTTTTCCAAGGAACTGGACTCTGGACGTAGCGAACTGCTTCGTGTACATGATTTGTTGTCGGAGGCCATCTCCAGCCTCGGCATCAGTTTTCAGAGCATGCAGGAACATACCGGGCGCCAGCGTGACGTGACCATTTCGGTTACCTCGGGTGCAGGTGATTCGAGCGATGACGAGTTTGACAGCTTCGTGAGAGAAACCTCCCACGCCATGCAGCGAGTGGTTGACAGCATTGTTGTCAATAGCAAGCTGGAGCTCGAGTTAGTCGAGTTGACGGAGATCAACGCAGGGCGTACCCAGCATGTGCAATCAATACTCTCCGAGATTGGAACTATCGCCAAGCAGACCAATCTTCTGGCGCTCAATGCCGCGATCGAGGCGGCACGTGCCGGTGAGGCCGGGCGTGGGTTTGCCGTGGTGGCCGATGCAGTGCGCGAATTGTCCGAGCGCACGGCGCAGTTCAGTCAAGAGATCAACGCGGTGATCGAGAGCATGCAGATCACGGCCAATCAGACCGAGGTGGCAATCCAGACAATGGCCAGCCAGGACCTTAGCTTCGCCTTCGATTCCAAGAAAAGTGTCGAGCGGATCATCTCGGTCATGGAGCAGCAGAACCGGCTGCGCGAAGAGGCTCTGCAACAACTGGGCGGCATTGCCGATGATGCTGATCTGCAGGTCGGGCAGGCCGTAACTGCCCTTCAGTTTCAGGACATCGTGTCGCAGTTGATCGGCCATGTAGGACGGCGGATTGATACCGTCGGTGATGTGTCACGGCACCTGGCTGAGTTGGTGCAAACCGTGCGCAGCTCGGCGACGGTGTGCACCACGGATGCCATGGAATCCATGCAAACCGAAACCCAGCGTATTTCGACGCTGTTGCAAGAGAGAGTGCAGATAACCGCCAACAACCCGGTCAGCCAGGCTGGGATGAGCCATGGCGAAGTCGAACTGTTCTAAATGCCATTACTACTGATTTCTTGATGGAGTATCCCAATGTCCAAAACCATTCTTGCAGTTGATGATTCCGCTTCCATTCGCCAGATGGTCGCATTTACCCTGAAAGCATCAGGCTACGAGGTGGTCGAAGCCGTCGATGGTATGGACGGACTGGAAAAGGCCAAATCAAAAACCTTCAACTTGATTCTTACTGACCAGAACATGCCGCGCATGGACGGGCTGACACTGGTCAAAAGTTTGCGTGCTCTAGCGCAGTACCAGACGGTTCCGATCCTGATGTTGACCACCGAATCGTCGGACGCGATGAAGATGCAAGGCAAGGCGGCGGGGGCTACCGGCTGGCTGGTCAAGCCCTTCGACCCGCAAAAGCTGCTCGAAGTCGTCAAAAAAGTAATTGGCTGAGACCGTGCGAGCCATGACCGGGAGCCACTATGTCGATTGACATGAGCCAGTTTTACCAGGTGTTCTTCGAGGAGACCCAGGACCATCTGAACAGCATGGAAGCGCTGCTGTTGGAACTCAACGTCGATGATCCAGATGGCGAGCAACTGAACGCCATTTTTCGTGCCGCACATTCGATCAAGGGTTCGGCCGGCACCTTCGGTTTCACCGATCTGACCGAAGTCACTCACATATTGGAGAACCTTCTTGATCGGATCCGCAAGAGCGAATTGGCCCTGCGTCCGGAAATGATAGATGCATTTCTCGATGCCGGAGATGTGCTCAAAGATCTGCTTGCCGCGCATCGTGGAGATGGCACGGCGGATCCTTCTCAAGTCGCGGCGATGTGTGCGCGGCTATCAGAACTGACCGTCGGCATGGCGCGGCCAACTACCGTGCCCGAGCCCACGGTTTCCGCGGCCTCCCCGATTATTGAGACACCGCCTTCTGAGCTCGATATCTGCTTTATTCTCGATATGGATGCGGACGCAGCCACGCGGGCTGTCGACAATTTTCTTGCCGAGCTCGGTCAGCGCTGGGCGGTATCCGTGATCCGGCAAGCCGTGGAAATCGGTGACCCATGGTGCTTGCGTATTGCGGCCGAGGCCGACACGGAGCTTGTGCGCGGACTGCTGGAATTTATTGCCCGCAGTGACAGCATTCGCATCGAACCGGTGGCAGCACCATCGCCAGATTCAGAGGGCAGCGATGGTGCCTACGGTTTTTTTGACGATGTACCTGCCGTTGAGCCAGTGGCCGACGATTCCTACGGATTCTTTGGGGATTTGCCCGTGCCGCAAACGGCTGACGCCGTATCACCAGCGCCGACTTTTGAGGGAGGAGCGCAGGCGGGAAGCGAGGGAGATGGCTTCGGGTTCTTTGTCGATGTGCCGGCACCCGGTGTGCCGACTCCCGATGTACCGGTCACAGCCGCCGCTGCCGCCGTCAGCCCGCAAAGCGCTGATCGACGGGAGAGCTCGGCGACGGACAGACGTACCGCGCCGAGGGCGACAAGTGGAGCAGAAACCTCGATCCGCGTCGATGTGGACAAGGTCGATCAATTGATCAATCTGATCGGCGAACTGGTGATTACCCAGGCCATGCTGGCGCAATCCGCTTCCACCCTCGATCCGGTGGAGTTTGAGCGGCTGCACAACGGCCTGGGCCAACTGGAACGCAACACGCGAGACATGCAGGAATCGGTGATGTCGATTCGCATGATGCCGATCTCCGTGGTGTTCTCGCGCTTCCCGCGCGTGGTGCGCGATCTTGCCCAAAAACTGGGCAAGCAGATCGAACTCAAGACCATAGGCGAAGCTACTGAGCTAGACAAGAGCCTGATCGAGCGCATCAGCGATCCGCTGACTCATCTGGTGCGCAACAGCCTGGATCACGGCATCGAAATGCCCGAGGAGCGAATCGCCAAGGGCAAACCGCCGGGCGGCACCATCACCCTCAAGGCCTATCACCAGGGCGGCAGCATCGTGATCGAAGTGGGTGACGACGGCGCCGGGCTCAGTCGTCAGAAGATTCTCGCCAAGGCCCGCGAAAAAGGCATGCCGGTCAATGATCAGATGAGCGATAGCGACGTCTGGCTGCTGATTTTCGATGCGGGCTTTTCCACCGCTGACCAAGTCACCGAAGTCTCCGGGCGTGGCGTCGGCATGGATGTCGTGAAGCGAAATATCACCGCGATGGGCGGCCGGGTCGAGATCGAATCAATGATCGGCATCGGTACCCGTATCACCGTGCGCCTGCCGCTCACACTGGCGATCCTCGACGGCATGTCGGTCGCTGCTGGCAATGAGACCTACATTATCCCGCTGGGCTATATCGTGGAGTCGCTGCAAGTCGAGCCAGGAATGATCAAGAGTGTATCGGGAGTCGAGCGCGTGATCCAGGTGCGTGAAGAATTTCTGCCAGTAATGCCCTTGTATGAAATGTTCGGAATTCCCGACACGATCACGCAACTCGACAAAGGCATCATGGTGGTGCTCGAAGCTGACGGCACAAAGGCGGCCCTGTTCATTGATGCCCTGGTCGGCCAGCACCAGGTGGTGATCAAGAGCCTCGAATCCAATTACCGCAAGGTCCCGGGCATCTCCGGTGCAACGATCATGGGCGACGGTCACGTCGCGATGATTCTCGATGTCTCGGCGCTGGTGCAGATGGCGAAAAGCTCTCTGCCAGTGGCGGCCTGATGCCGGCCCGCGCCCAATGGATACCGTCCCTGTGGAACAAATAGTGAAATTGACGATCCGCGCTGCGGAATCCCCGTCATGCAAAGCGTTAAAACGAGCGAACGAGAAAGCGAGGAGCAAATGATGGTTCAGGAGCATACAAGCAAGAATCTCGGTGACGAACGAGGCCACGCCCAGGAGTATCTGACCTACACCCTGGGGCCCGAAGAATACGCGCTCGACATTCTCAAGGTGCAGGAGATTCGTGGTTATGAGACGCCCACCACGATTGCCAATGCCCCGAGCTTTCTCAAGGGGGTGATCAATCTGCGCGGCACCATCGTGCCAATTGTCGATCTGCGCATCAAATTCAATGTTGGCGTGGCCGACTACACCCCCTTCACCGTAGTGATCATTCTCAATATTGGCACGCGGGTGGTGGGCATCGTGGTCGATAGCGTGTCCGACGTGACCATGTTGCGCCAGGACCAGATCCGTGCCGCACCCGAGTTTGCCGCGACGGTCGATACCAAGTACATCAACGGCCTGTGCACCCTCGACGAGCGAATGCTCATCGTTGTAGACATCGAACGACTGATGCTGTCCAAAGAAATGGCATTGGTTGACGCCACCCAGAACGCCAATTAGTTCATCCCCAACAAGCACCCAGCAAGCGCCGAACTTCAAAGGAGCCAAGATCATGAGAAGCAACCTGCCCGTGACCCAAAACGAGATCGTCCTGCGTGATGATCAAATGATCGTTTCCAAGACCGATCTCAAGGGTCAGATCACCTATATCAATCGCGATTTCCTCGACATCAGCGGTTTCACCGAAACCGAACTGATGGGGCAGCCGCACAACATCGTGCGCCACCCCGACATGCCGGAAGAGGCCTTTGCCGACCTGTGGAATACCTTGAAAGCCGGACGACCCTGGATCGGCATGGTCGAGAACCGCTGCAAGAACGGCGACTACTACTGGGTTGAGGCTCACGCCGCGCCCTTGCGCGAGGGTGGGCAACATGTCGGCTACATGTCGGTGCGCAAAAAGCCGACACGATCCCAGGTCGATGCAACCGAGCAGGCCTATCGCATGTTCCGCGAGAAAAAGGCGGGCGGCAAGCGCATCGAGAACGGGCAGGTAGTGTCGGGTGCCGGTTTGGGAGGCAAGTTCGCCAGTATGAGCCTGAAGACCAAGCTGGGCGGGGTCATGGCTACCTTGGTTTTGCTGCTGCTCATCATCGGCGGATTAGGTCTCTTCGGTATGAAGAGCGCCAATGACGGTCTGAAAACAGTCTATGAGGATCGCACTATCGCTTTGGGTCAGATTACTTCCATCAACCGCAATATCATCCGCAATCGCCTTTTGATAGGCGAGATGCTCCTCGATCCGAAGCCGGAAGTCATTGCCAAGTACGGCGCTGAGGTCGATCAGAATATTGCCGAAATCACCAAGACATGGGAAGCCTACATGGCCACCTATTTGACGCCGGAAGAAAAGCAATTGGCGGATAAATTTGCTGTGGTTCGCAAAGCCTTCGTCGTCGAGGGCCTCAAGCCCTCGCTCACTGCTTTACGGGCAGGCGATCTGGTCAAGGCGAAGCTTGAAGCAAGAAGAATGATTGATCTCAACGGGCCGGTTCGCGATGTAGTGGGCAAGCTCGTCCAGTTGCAACTCGATGTGGCCAGGAATGAATTCGAGGATGCCCAAAGTCGATTCGACATCGTGCGTAACGTCACGCTCGGCATCATTCTGACCGGCATTGCCATCGCATTGTGGCTCGCGGTCATGCTGATCCGCGTCATCACGCGCCCGCTCAACGAGGCAATCGAGGTTTTCAACAACGTCGGTCAGGGCATCTACGGCAACTTTGTCGACACTTCGCGCAACGACGAGATCGGCAAGGTTCTGCAGTCGCTGGAAGTCATGCAGACCAAGCTCGGCTTCGACGTGGCCGAGGCCCGGCGTCTTTCCGACGAGAACCTGCGCATCAAGATCGCGCTGGACAACGTCAGCACCGGTGTCATGATCGCCAACAACGAGCGCACCATCATCTACGCCAACAAATCGGTGCAGAAAATTCTCAAGGGCGCCGAATCGGCGATTCGCCAGCAATTGCCGAACTTCGATGCGGACAAGATGGTGGGCGTGAACATCGACACCTTCCACAAGAACCCGGCACATCAGGCCAAGCTGCTGGCGGAGTTCACCAGCACCTATGTCGCCAACCTGGAAATCGGCGGGCGCTACCTGCGGGTATCGGCCAGTCCGGTCATCAATGCACGCAACGATCGGCTCGGCGCGGTGGCAGAGTGGCTTGACCGCACCAGCGAAGTCCTGGTCGAGCAGGAAGTGGCGAGCATTGTCGAGGGCGCGCAACGCGGCGACTTTGTGACGCGTCTCAAGCTGGAGGGCAAAGAGGGCTTCTTCAAACAGTTGGCCGAGGGCCTCAACAGCTTGTCCGAGACGACCCAGACCGGGTTGACGGATGTTGCGCGGATTCTGCAACTGGTTGCTGCCGGGGATCTGACACAGAAGATAGAAGCCGACTACCAGGGCATCTTCGGTCAGTTGAAAGACGACACCAACACCACCATCGAGCGTCTGCGTGAAGTGGTCGGGCGCATCCAGGAAGCAACCGAGGCGATCAACATTGCGTCGCAGGAAATCGCCGCCGGCAACCAGGATCTGTCGAGCCGCACCGAGGAGCAGGCCAGCAGTCTGGAAGAGACGTCCTCTTCGATGGAGGAGCTCAATGCCACGGTCAAGCAGAACGCCGAGAACGCCAAGCAGGCCAACGAACTGGCCAAGACATCAAATGCCGGCGTGGTCAAGGGTGGCGAAGTGGTGAAACAGGTGGTGGTCACCATGGGTGAGATTCAAGCCAGTTCGAAGAAAATATCGGACATCATCGGTGTCATCGACAGCATTGCTTTCCAGACCAATATTCTGGCTCTGAATGCAGCGGTGGAAGCTGCCCGCGCGGGTGAGCAGGGACGCGGCTTTGCGGTGGTAGCGACGGAGGTGCGCAATCTGGCCCAACGCAGTGCTACGGCTGCGAAGGAAATCAAGACCCTGATCGCCGAGTCGGTGGACAAGGTCGAGAGCGGCGCCAAGCTGGTGCAGGAGGCGGGAACCACCATGGACGGAGTGGTGACCAGCTTCCAGCAGGTGGCCAGTCTGGTGACTGAAATTGCCTCGGCTTCGCGCGAGCAGAGTTCGGGCATCGAACAGACCACGCAGGCGGTGTCGCAAATGGACGAGGTGACGCAGCAGAACGCAGCGCTGGTGGAAGAAGCGGCGGCGGCGGCCGAGAGTCTCGAAGAGCAGGCGCGCGGGCTGGTACAGACGGTAAGCATGTTCAAGCTGCCCGGCGGCAGCGGACGCACCGTGCCCGCCCCGATACTGCGCGATGCCACGCCAAGGCAGCTCGGGGGGGGGCGGCAGATGTCCAAGCCGACAGGCGCAAGGAAGATCGCGCCGCCGCACCTTGAGGATTCCGGCGAGAAGTGGGAGGAATTCTGATCGTCAGTTGCTGAACCCGGGGTGACGGGTGCCGCAGGCGGCCCGTCACTCGCTTGATCAGATCAATTCCGCATTGCGCGGCAACCCCTCTTGGCCAACAAAAAATAATGGAACAGCGCGACCGCGAATTTCACTTTACCGCTGCTGATTTCGAGCGCGTGCGTGTGCTGATCTACAAGCATGCGGGCATCTCGCTGGCACCGATCAAGCAGGACATGGTCTACAGCCGCTTGGCGCGGCGCTTGCGTGCGCTTGGTTACAGCACATTCGAGCAGTACCTGCGACATCTTGAATCGAACGACGAAGCGGAATGGGAGATTTTCGTCAATTCGCTGACAACCAATCTCACCTCGTTTTTTCGCGAGGCGCATCACTTCGATATTCTGATTCGCCATCTGCGCGAGCTGAAACATCGCCCGGTGCGCATCTGGTGTTCGGCCGCGTCGACTGGCGAGGAACCCTACACCCTTGCCATGACAGCCTGCGAGGCTTTCGACACGTTGACGCCACCGGTGTCGATCGTTGCCAGCGACATCGATACCGACGTGCTGGCTACGGCAGAACGGGGCGTCTATGCCATGGAACGTGTGGAAAAGCTCAGCACCGATCGTTTGCGTCGCTTCTTCCTCAAGGGCAGCGGCGCTCAATCTGGCTATGCCCGCGTACGGCCAGAATTGCAGAAGATGCTCAGCTTCACGCGCGTCAACCTGCTCGATGCGCGCTTGCCGCTACAGGGGCCGTTCGACATCATGTTCTGTCGCAACGTCATGATCTATTTCGACAAGCCGACACAGTACGCGATCCTGAAGAAATTCGTCCCCTTGCTGCGCGAGGACGGCCTGTTGTTCGCCGGTCATTCGGAGAGCTTCCTGCACGCCGTCGATGTGTTTCGGCCTCTGGGTCGAACGGTGTATGAACGCGCCGACCGACATCCGTCTTCACCAACCGGAAAGCGCTGATCATGGAATCCGGATACGCCGAACATCTGGCAGGCAATCACTACTTCGACCCGACCTTCGGTGCCGAAGCAGTCAAGGTGCTACCAGGCGAGTACTATGTAAGTACGACCGACATGCTGCTGGTGACTGTGCTGGGTTCCTGTGTATCGGCCTGCATTCGCGACAAGGAGAAAGGCATCGGTGGCATGAATCATTTCATGCTGGCCGATTCCGGCGAGGCCTCTCCCGATTCGGCCTCGGCTCGCTACGGAACCTACGCCATGGAGATACTGATCAACCATTTGCTCAAACTGGGAGCCCGTCGCGGCAGTCTGGACGCCAAGGTGTTTGGCGGTGGCCGGGTGATGGCCAGCCTGTCCAGTTCGATGGTTGGCGAGCGCAACTCCACATTTGTGCTCGATTTTCTGCGCACAGAAGGAATTTCTGTTTCCGCGCAGGATTTGCTCGATGTCCATCCGCGCAAAGTGTATTTTTTCCCGGCCACTGGTCGCGTTCTGGTGAAAAAGCTGACGCGCCTGCACAACGACACCCTGATACGTCGCGAAAGCGCCTATGCGGCCCGACTTACCGAAACGCCGATAGCCGGCGAAGTTGAACTGTTCTAGGGAAGCTCATGCCGATCAAGGTACTCATTGTTGACGACTCGGCGTTGATGCGTGCGCTGCTGACGGAGATCATCGATGGTGCGCCTGATCTCGAAGTGGTCGGCGCGGCGCCAGATCCAATCGCGGCACGCGAAATGATCAAGGCGCTGAATCCCGATGTACTGACGCTCGACGTCGAGATGCCGCGCATGAATGGTCTTGAGTTTCTTGATCGACTGATGCGTCTGCGGCCCATGCCGGTGATCATGATTTCCTCATTTACCGCAGCAGGCTCTGAAGTCACTTTGAAGGCACTCGAGCTTGGCGCGGTCGACTATCTGGCCAAGCCGCAGGCAGAGAATATCGCGATGCTGCAAGGCTATGCGGAGGAGATTCGCGACAAGATTCGCACTGCCAGCAGCGCGCGAGTGAAGTCCACAACACGTGTCGCCGTCGCGCCAGCGCCGACTTTTGTGCAGCCACAGGGCCGTATCTCGTCACGATTGCTCAAGGAGAAAGTGATCGCCATTGGTGCTTCGACTGGCGGTACCGAGGCCATCAAGGAAGTGCTGTGCTCGCTACCGGAAGATATGCCACCCATCGTCATGGTGCAGCATATGCCGGAAAGCTTTACGCCTTCGTTTGCGCAGCGACTCAATAGTTTGTCCAGGCTGACAGTCATTGAGGCGCAGGGTGGCGAGCGCCTGCAGCCCGGCACGGCCTATCTGGCGCCTGGCCATTCGCACATGCGAGTGCGGAAAAGCAGCGGCAGTTTTGTTCTGGATCTGTCCCGAGATGAACCGGTAAATCGTCATCGACCCGCCGCTGATGTGCTGTTCTGGTCTGTCGCAGAACAGCTTGGGCAAAACGCAATTGGTGTGATCCTGACCGGCATGGGCAAGGATGGCGCCGCAGGACTGTTAGCGATGCGCCAGGCTGGTGCGTGGAATATCGGCCAGGATCAGGCCTCCTGTGTTGTGTACGGGATGCCGAGAGCTGCGGCAGAAATTGGGGCGCTGGACGAATCGGTCAGTCTGGAAAATATCTCCGGCTGCATCGTAGCGAAACTGCAACGCATGCAAAATCGCACTTTCGAAAGCGAGGGCTAACAGAGGGATCCAGGCTTCGCTCATCCTATTCTCGCCTTCAGGGATCAGATCAGTCAGAAGCAGGGCGTTGAGCTGGGTGTATTGATGCATCCTGACTATCGACTTGGCTCTAGTGAAAATTGTTTCGACTGCCAATCCGTATTTGTGGAGATTTGCATTCGATTCGATTGTTAGAGTGTATTGAGGAATAGGTATGGAAATAGGGAGTGCGCCGGAGGGCATGCAACGTCGGCATGCGACCAAGGTCATTACTGCCGGATTTGGCATCGTCATTGCGCTGATGCTGTTCCTTACTGCGTCCACGCTTAAGCGGCTGGACAGCATCCACGAAAGTATTCGTGAGATCAGCGAAGAACACACCATTACCGCTCACCTTGCTCACCAGATGTACAACCTTGCGCGGGAACGTGTCTACTTGCTTTTCAATATCGGCCATGCAGACGATCTTTTTGTGGCCGATGAGCTTGCCATTCGTTTCAAAGTTCTAGAGCACGAGTTTGGCCAGATACGTCAAGAGATCCTGAAACAGAACCTGCTACAAGAAGAGAAGGATCTTCTGGAAAAGCAGAGGCTGGCCGCAATGGATACGGTCCTGCACCAAGAAATATTCTTGGACTTGGTTTTCGCCGGCAAGAAAGATCAAGCCGAGGATGCGCTCATCAACTTGGTCCTGCCTGCCCAGGAGAAAGTATTGATTGTCCTCAGCCAGATTATCGAGATGCAGAACCGGGAAATAGCGGCCGCCAGCAAGACGGCCTCCGAGCAAGAGAATCTGGTCCGACTCTTTCTGCTGATCGGCACCAGTGTGGCGGCGTTGCTTAGCGTGGGGATCGCCTTCTATGTAAAGGAGAATATGTCCGGGCTGATGCAGGGCCTGTCTGTCAAATCCGAACAGCTTCGCCTCAGCTTGCGTGATCTGGAATTTCAGAAACAAGCACTGGATCAGCACGCCATCGTCAGCATTGCTGACCGGCGAGGCCATATCACTTATGTCAACGACCGATTCTGCGATGTCAGTCAATACACACGCCAGGAATTGATCGGCGGGGACCACAAAATCGTCAACTCCGGCCAGCATCCCAAGGATTTCTTCCATGACATGTGGCGCACCATCGCTTCTGGAAAGGTCTGGCACGGTCAGGTCTGCAATCGACGAAAAGACGGCGGCCTCTACTGGGTCGATACCACGATCCTGCCATTCATCGGAGACAATGATCGGCCCGACCTGTATGTGTCGATCCGTACCGAGATCACCGCGATCAAGGAAGCCGAAGCCGTGCTCAAGATGGGTAAGGAGGAACAGGAAGCACTGGTCGCCCTGCGCACCGCGGAACTTAGCGAGCGCGAGGCCGTGCTGCAACGAATCACCGGCGCCGCCCAGGATGCTATCTTCATGATCGACCATCAGGACCGGGTAACCTTCTGGAATACCGCAGCCGAGAAACTGTTTGGCTACAGCCACGAGGAAATCATGGGCCAACCCTTGCCCCCGCTGTTGATGCCCACTCACAGTGAGGCGCGACATGATGCCACCTTCGATCATTTCATAGTCACCGGTAAAGGGGGGCTGCTTGACAAGACCACCGAGCTTTCCGCCCGGCGCCGGGACGGCAGCGAAATTCCCATCGACTTGTCCTTGTCCGCGATTCAGGTCAAGGGGGAATGGAGTGGCATCGGCATCATTCACGACATTAGCCGGCGCAAGGAAACCGAGGCAGAGTTGCAACTCCTCGCTGATACCGACGCCCTGACTCGCATCCCCAACCGCCGCAAGTTTGATGCGGCCTTTGCCGCTGAAATCAGCCGCGCCCAGCGCTACGAGATGTCGCTGACCTTTGTCATGCTGGACATCGATCATTTCAAGGCAGTCAATGACACTTATGGCCATCAAACTGGTGACTATGTGCTCGTCGAGCTTGCCCGGATCGTATCCGCCCATATTCGCGTCAATGACACTTTCGCCCGTTGGGGCGGCGAAGAGTTCGCCATTCTGGCCGTCCACAGAGACTGCGAAGCAACCCGATTTTTTGCGGACAAGCTGCGCTCGCTGATCGCCGAGCACGATTTCCAGAATGTAGGGCATCTCACCATTAGTCTGGGACTGACAAGCTATCAGGCAGGTGACAGTATCGAATCTCTGATGGATCGGGCCGACAAAGCGCTTTACAAGGCCAAGGTTGGGGGGCGCAACCGCGTCGAGTGCCTTTAAGCGCGCCAGAATTTCAAGACGATTTCACATTCATAGAAAGTCAAACTCTCGGGCCTACACTCGAGTTTCATCGACGTTCAAGAAATTCAGAGCTACTTGATCTGGTTCGAGCCCGGATAAGATGTTCACCGAAGCTGTCACTCGGTAATACGAAGATCCTCTGTGTACGGTGCGCTTTTCATATGAAAGGCTACTGGCCCGGTGGGCTGAGCGTGGAGGAACTGGACCACGAAGGGCGCGTCGGAGTCCAGAAGTTCCTGCGCCGGGCCTTCGGCTTGCACGACGCCGTCATGCAGCAGGTAGGCATAGTCGACCACTTTCAGAGATTCGGAAACGTCATAGGTCACAACGATGGATGTGGCACGCAGCGCGTCGTTGAGGCGGCGGATCAGTTGCGCGATCACATTGAGTGAGATCGGATCAAGGCCGGCGAACGGCTCGTCGTACATGGTCAACATCGGGTCCAGCGCGATCGCCCGCGCCAGCGCCACGCGCCGTGCCATGCCGCCCGAAAGTTCGGCGGGCATCAGTTTCGTGGTGCCGCGCAGTCCCACCGCGTGCAGCTTCATCAGCACCAGATCATGGATCATCTGTTCCGGCAGGTCCGTGAGTTCGCGCATGGGGAAAGCGATATTGTCATACACCGACAGGTCGCTGAACAGGCCGCCGGCCTGGAACATCAGTCCCATGTTGCGACGCATGTCGAACAGGCCCTGGTAGTCGAGTTCATGCACGATTCGGCCGTTCACCTTGATGCTGCCACGGTCCGGTTTGAGTTGTCCGCCGATCAGTCGCAGCAGGGTGCTTTTACCCGAGCCGCCGATGCCGAGTATCGCCACCACGCAGCCGCGGGAAATTTTCATGTTGATCCCTTTGAAAACCTCGTTGTCGCCATAGGCGAAATGAAGGTCTTCAATCTCGATCAGATATTCGGATTCCTGGTCCATGTGTTCCCTGCCGGCAAAATACTTCTGCCGCTGAATTGGTTTGGTATTGCCGATTTTACGATGGAGACAGGCCAAGGCAAAAACAGTTTGGCCGGAATGATTGCATTCGACATTCAGCAGATATTGCTGGCTACTCTAGGATTTCTGCGCCAGCGCCGCATTAACCCTGTCGGGGGAGCCCTCGAGCCCGCCAGCGCCAATCTCCGTCATGGGTGATGCCAATGTAAATACGTCTGTCACGCTGGTGTAGTCGTGGTAGCCCAGTCGTGCCAGCGGTCGCAGCTTGACGATGTCGACTCGACCATCGGTAGTGAGTGCCCAATCCGCGATATGCACCCCGACGACGCGGCCGAATACCACATCCACCGTTCCCATCACACCATTACCTGGAAGCCTGACGGTCTGCAAATAGATGCACTCGAACTGGATCGGAGATTCCAGAATCCGTGGCGGCTTGACGATGCGGGAGGCGGCCTTGGTGAGCCCGGTTTTCTTGAATTCATCGACACCCGCGGGGAACTCTGCTGACGATAGCGAGACAGCGTCACGCAAGTCATAAGTCGCCATGTTCCAGACGAACTCGCCGGTAGCCTCAACGTTGTCGGTCGTGTTCTTGCGCTGGCCAGAGCTGTTCTGGTTCGCCGAAAACATGACGATGGGTGGATCAAAGGTGATGTTCTGGAACTGGCTGTAAGGCGCCAGATTGTCGATCCCGTCTGCGCTGGTGGTCGAAATCCAGCCGATAGGTCGCGGCACCACGCAGGATTTGAACGGGTCGTGCGGTAGCCCGTGATGAATGGTGCCGGGTTCGTAGTACATGGCTGTTTGCCTGCCTCTCTGTTCGTATCCTGCTATCCAAGCGGTCGGCTTGTCTCCGATCCTTTTACCACCCTACCGGTTGGCGGTGCCTTATTTTGTCTTGCTGAAATCCGGCTTGCGTTTTTCCTTGAAGGAGCCAATGCCCTCGTAGGCGCTTTCGGTACAGGCGGAGAGGCCGAAGGCCTTGTAGCCGACTTCCAGCGCGGCTTCGAAGGTGTGCTCGGCGGCAGCTTCGAGAATGGCTTTTTCCATGATGTCTATGCACTCTCGGCTCAGCACCTGGCCGCTGGCGGCGCGGGCTTCGATGGCGTCAATGCTGATTGCAACCGGCCCGTCGCCGATCGGCGAGACATGGCCCGCCAAAGCTCCGACACGGGCTACGGCCATCTGGATCAGTGAGGCATAGTCGTCGGCCAGGCCGCTGACAATGCCGAGTTCGTGCGCACGCCCCGCTTTCAGGCGCTCGGCCTGGCGCAGCATGGCGTTGAAGGTGGGCGCCGCGTGTGGCCAGCGGCGATAGGGCACGACCATGGCGCCGATGCCATGCACGATGCCCAGCGTCACTTCCGGCAGCTGAATAGAAGCGCGCTTGAGCGCGACGATTTCATGACAGCGCATCGCCAGCTCGAAACCGCCGCCAAGCGCCAGGCCGTTTAGCGCGGCGACCACGGGCTTCTTCATCTTGTCCAGATGCACCAGCAGGCGCGAGCAGTCGCGCGCGTACTGTTCCGAAGCCGGCGCGTCACCCAGCATGTCGACGAAACGGCCGATGTCGCCACCGGCGCAAAACGCTTTGGTGCCGTAGCCGGTGAGGACAAAGCCGCTGACTTTCCGATCGCTCTCAAAGCGCTTGATGACGGCAAGAATCTCGTCATTCATTTCATCATGCAAGGCGTTGAGCGCCTCGGGGCGGCGCAGGGTGATGACTTTCACGCTGCCGATGTCATCGACCAGGATATGGCGTGTGAATTTCTGATAGGCGGCGAAGGGGCGTTTGGGCATGGGCATGCCGGCACGTTCTTGGCGCAGGCGTATCAACGCCTTGCCGGTGGTTTGCTCGCCCAGCTTGCGCATCAGATCAAGCGGGCCGTCCTTGAAGCCCAGTGCCAAGCGGCAGCCCAGATCGAGATCGGCGGGCTCGCCGATCTTGCGGTCGGCGATATCCACGCTTTGCGAGAAGAGGATGCCGAGCAGACGCTCGCGAACCGCAGCGGCGACGTCTTTTGCTACCTCGACTGACTTGCCCGGCGCCACGGTAAGCCAGCGGTCGACCGACTGGAAGATCGGCGCCGGCGTGTAATGCGGGCCTTCCATTTCGGCTTGCAGGGTATTGGTCTCGGTGATGATGGGGTTGCCGTTTGCCAGATTGAGTACGAAGAAGGGGCCGGCATGGACGAATTCGGCAGCGACGCTGTCGACTTCAGCGGCAGTGGCGCGGTCGAGCAGCATGGCCGACTCGTTGCACCAGTTGTCGAAAATACGGTCGAGCATGAAGCAGGCAACGTCGGCTGTGACTAATGGCACTTTGCCGGTGCTGCAGAACACCCAGCGCAGGTATTCGACCACGGTCGGGTCGACTTTCTTCCAGGTGATGACTTCTACCGCCGGGTTGCGCCAGGCCGGGGCGAAGAAGTGGGTGACCGTGGCGCGCTCCTTGTGCTGGAGTTTGGCGAAAATCTGCGATGCGGGCAGAGAACTGGTGTTTGAGGTGATCAGCGCGTCGGGCCGCACCACGGCTTCAATTTGCGCGAAGATCTTGCGTTTCAGCGCCATGTTTTCGGTGGCAGCTTCGATCACCCAGTCGCACTCGGCGATGTCGGCATAGTCGAGCGTGCCAATCAGGTTCGAAGTCACCGTCGCCGCATCAGCTTCACTCATCTTGCCCTTGGCTACGGCCTTTTTCGAGTAATCCTGAAAGCGTTGCAGAGCTGCATCGATAGCCTTTTGCGAGACATCGACCAGGTAAAGCTTGAGATCAGGCAACGCACTTTTCAGGTAGTACCCAATGTCGGGGCCGATGGTGCCGGCGCCGATCACAGCAACGGCGCGGGGTAGGGGGCGTGCAGGCGTGGCAAGCAGCGGGTTGGCAAAGGCTTTGGTCATGGCAGGATCCTGTTTGTGTATGCGGTATACAAAGAGAGCAAATTATCCAACATTATCCACGATCAGACAATTGTCTTTTTTGGCTGCAAGCTGTCCTTGGCAGTGAAAACTCGGCGATGGTGATACGGCGCTACGGCCGTAGTGCGTGGTTTGCGCCATAAAAGTCGGCGCTGATGACACGGCGACGCAGAACATTGTGCAGGTGCTGAGTGCTTGCAAGGACGTGGGGCGGTGTCCTGGCGCAAGTTCACTGGATTCCGGCGTGGGCCGGCATGACGGGCGTGGACTTGATCGGTGCTGCGCCGGCGGAGGCGATTGAAAGCTGCCTTTGCTAGCGCTTTTCGGGTGGAATGTGCTTGATTGCTGCCGAAAAATTGGCGTGGGCCGCTGGATCGACGGGTCGGTGCCTGATGCGTGTGCCGGCCGGGTCGTTTCCAAGAAAATTGTCGCCTTTCCAGTTACGCGCCGGACGGATCGGGCGCGGCGCGAAACCGCCACCGCAATTGGGGCAGACGTTGGCCAAGGCCGTGTCGACGCAATTCGCGCAGAAGGTGCACTCATAGCTGCAGATGCGGGCCTCCAGCGAGTCCGGAGGCAGCGCCTTGTTGCAGTTCTCGCAGCTTGGTCTCAATTCCAGCATGGTGGGTCCTTTACGAAGAGTCTTCCCCGTATTCCGTCAATTCCTCTAAAACCGCCTTTGGCGAATACCCTGCGTCAGGCCTCGCAGGTATCAGCACCGGAAAGACCGAAATGATTCTAGGTTTGATTGCCTTTGCCCTCATTAACGATGGCCCTGGCCAGGTCTTCCAGCTTTCGTCGTTCGGAGCGGGCTTGCTGGCGAAGTTTCTCGAAGGCGGTCTGCTGGTCGAGTCCGTTGGCTCGCATCAACATGCCGACGGCAGTTGCAGTGGTTCGACTGCCTTCCAGCGCTCCCTCCAGGCCACTGATATCCCGCGCACGGGCTAGCGCGGTGCGAACCGTGGGCAGGATCATGCCCATGCTCAGGGGCTTGATCAGATAGCCCAGGGCACCGATCTCCACCGCGCGCTGGACAAAGTCTTCGTCGCCGTAGGCCGACAGGAACAGGAAGGGCACGCTGGTTTCGTCGCGCAGGCGGCGCGCCAGATCCAGCCCGTTTAGGGCGGGCATGCGAATGTCGAGCAGCGCCAGATCGGGCTCCTGCTCCTGGCACAGCGTCAGCGCCTGCAAGCCGTCGCGTGCCTCGATGACCTCGAAGCCGGCCTCGCGCAGGCCTTCGCTAAGCGTGAGCAGCACTACTCGATCATCATCAGCAATGAGAATCTTGTCCATGATCAATCGGACTCATTCTGACGAGCTGCCATCACGACGGGATGCGTCAGTTTCAATCGTGTAAGCATGAAGTGTTCCGTATTCAGTTCATATTCCAATTGACTTCCTTTGTCGGGTAGTAGCGAGCGTACCAGACGCAAGCCGGTTCCGAGGCCATCGCCGGTGTCGATGTTGAAGTTTGGGGTTGTCGCCAAGGCATTGCGTACCACCAACAGGGCGTTGGTGCCATCGGTACTCAGCGATACTGTCAGCGGGGTGCCGTCATCAGGTGAATGCTTGACCGCATTGAGGATCAGCTCATTGAGCACGAGCGCCACGGGAACCGCCTCGATGCTGTCGATCTGCATCGGCTGGTAGCTGTTGTCTTCATGCTCTATATGAAACAGTACCGGGCGCTGCGCCAGACTCGACACGCTGCTGCAGATGCTTCGGGCGCTTTCGCCCAGACACACCGCCTCGTTGGCGTCTTCTCCCTGCAGCCCATGCACGGTAGCAATCGCATGGACCTGGCTGATCGCCGCTTCCAGGCGCGGGTTGAGTTCGAGGAACTTGCCCAGTTCGCGCTGCAACAGGCCGGCCACGCCCTGCAGATTGTTCTTGATCCGGTGATGGACTTCGCGCACCAGTGTTTCGCGCTGCAGACGGGTATCGGCGAGGCGTTTGACTTCCGCCTCATGCCTGGCGGTGATGTTCTCCGCCATGACAATCGAATACAGGAGTTCGTCGCTGCCTTCCCTGGTCACCGCCGAGACATTCAGAGACACCCAGACGGTTTCACCGGTTTTCTTGATGTAGCGCTTTTCGGTCGAAAAATGACTGACATCGCCCACGATCATAGACTCGATATTGCCGGTATTCAATTTTCTGTCGTCGGGGTGGGTGATGTCGAGGTAGCTCAGGCCGAGCAGTTCCGCCTCGCTGTAGCCGAGCATGCGACACATTGCAGGGTTGACCTGACGGTAGCGCCGGTCGCGCCCGGTAACAGCGATACCGATCGATGAGCGCTCGAAGATGACGTTGAAGCTGCGTTCTCTCTGTTTCATCGACCGGCGTTCATTGTTGCTGGTCAGCGTGAGCAGCACAGAACTGTCCATATCGTCGATCGCAGTCGGTCGGCAGTCGATCAGTACCCGGAACTCTCTGCCGTCGTCGCGCAGCAGCATCAGTTCGTCGGCGTAGTTTTCTTGCGAGCGGAGTGCAGCGTGAAAGCGCCTGCTCCAGCGCGCTCTGTCTTTCGTCGTTACAAAGTCAGCGAAACGGCGCGAGAGCAGCCTTGAGCGATCCATGCCGAGAAACGTGGCGCCGGTGAGATTGATTTGCTCGATAAAGCCATTGTCGGTAAGCGTCAGATAGCCGACGGGAGCGTAATCGAACAGTCTGGCGTAGCGGTCTCTGGATTCCTCGAGTGCGACCCGCGACTGGCGCAAGGCCTCGTTCTGCATCTCCAGATCGATTTCATGCGTCCGGAGTTCTTCCAGCAGCAGGTCCTCAGACTGGGCAGGGGATTCGGCCTGTGCGGTCTCGGCAGGTCGCGCCTTGGCTTCCTCGAGCAGTCGCGAAGTATGGAATTTCGGCTTTCTGGGCGGATCAATGTTCTTCATTCAGGATTGGCGCGTCGTCCATCTCGCGAGATCGATCGTCACCATCGATGCCAGCATAAACGAAATCGCGTCGCCAAAATACCCCAATGACAGTAGGCGGAATCAGGGTTTGCGCGTAATCAGACCGATTAGGGCCGAGCGTCCCTTGTGTCCCGCGCCCTCGTCTACTTCGTCTTCGTAGTCGGTCAGTTCCTCGATTTCCCAGTCGGCAAATGCCTCTTGCAGCAATTCGCGGGTATAGAGGTTTTCGACGGCCGAAGGCCCTCCGGTTCGATACTCGAGCTGCTTCGGCGTATAGCCCTGCAAGAGGATGCGTCCTCCCGGGCGCGTCAGTCGCTTCATCGCGGCAAACTGCTGCGGCCTTTCCGTGGGGCCGGCGAACTGGATGAAAATGCCGAGCACCCAGTCGAAGTTGTCGTGCATTTCTGGCGGCGGCCAGTCCGGCGCCAACATGTCGGCAACCAGAAAGTGCAGCTCGGTCTTGCGATTGCTTGCCAGTCGTCGCGCCTTTTCAACGGCCACAGTGGAAAGTTCGACGGCGGTCACCTTCAGGCCCCGTTCGGCAAGCCAGACCGAGTTTCGTCCTTCGCCATCGGCGACCAGCAGTACGGTTTGGCCCTCGCGAAAACTATTTGCATGCCGCACCAGAAAATGATTCGGCTCGGTGCCGAACAGATACTGCTCGCCGGCGTCGCGGTAGCGCTTATCCCATGAGGGTTTCTGTGTCATCGACATTTATCTTTCCTGGCGTCTGGCATGCCCGCGGGCGTGCAACGGTCTATGTATTCGGTAGTGCGCGCAGGTCGGCAACCACATTCTGCCCGTACCTCTCGCTCAATAGATAGTCGACCAGGCGTGTTGCGGTATCGCCCGGTTGTGCGAGCTGACCCTCCTTCTTCAGCGCGACAAATTTCTCGCGCAGAGGAAACTGCTCGTTCGTGCTGGCTCGTATCTCGGTTTGCATGTCGGTATCTATGACTCCGGGCGCCAGGCTGCAGATTCGTAGTGCGGGAATGGCTTCCAGTGCGACCGAACGGGCGTGGTGGTCGAGCGCCGCCTTGCTGGCGCAATACGTGCTCCAGGCGGGGTATGCGTCGCGCCCGGCGCCGCTGGAGACATGAAGGATGCGCCGATCGGGCACTGTGTCGGTGGCAGAAATCATTGCGCTGGTTAGCATTTGCGGCGCGGCGACATTCAAGGTAATGGCATGCCCGATGGCTGCGGCATCCAGCGTGCCGGCCGGCCCCATCGGCTGCAGCATTCCGGCATTGTTGATCAGCAATGCCGTCGTGCTGTCCGAAAAGAACTGCACAATTTCACCCGACGCCAGCCAGCTAGAAAGTGCGGCAGAGTCGGTAAGGTCGAGAGTGATTTGATGCAGATGGTTGGAATAGCGGATGCCCAGACCGTCATTGTGACCACGTGCGATGGCGAGGACGGCCACGTCGCGGCCCAGCAGTGATTCGGCAATTGCCGCGCCCAGCCCCCGTGTGTGTCCCGTCAGAACCGCTTTGATCATCATCATGCCTCCCTGATCAGAGTTGTGGCCATTTAGCCGCTCTCAGGCTTTGCGGGTGAAGTCTGCCTGGCCATGTGCCGCTGAAGTGAATTGCAGGCGTGCCAGATGCGCATAGAGCCCGTCCTGATGCACTAGTTCGGTGTGTGTTCCGGTTTCGACAATACAGCCCTGGTCCATCACCACAATGCGGTCGGCTTTTTGAACCGTGGCGAGGCGATGGGCGATGACCAGGGTGCTACGATTTTTCATCAGCTTTTCGAGCGCTGCCTGCACCAGGCGCTCGCTCTCGGCATCGAGCGCCGAGGTGGCCTCGTCGAGCAGCAATATCGGACGATCGGCAAGCAGGGCGCGGGCGATGGCGATGCGCTGGCGCTGTCCGCCAGACAAGCGCACGCCACGCTCGCCCAGATCGGTGTCATAACCCTGTGGCAGTTGGCTGACGAACTCGTCGGCGTAGGCCGCAACGCAGGCGGCGCGAACCTCGTCGGGGCTGGCATCGGGGCGCGCATAGCGCACGTTTTCCAGCGCGCTGGTGGCGAAAATCACCGCTTCCTGCGGCACTAGTGCGATGCAGCTCCGTATTGCAAGCGGATCGGCGGCCGAAAGCGCAATATTGTCGAGATCGATGCGCCCAGATTGTGGATCGTAAAAGCGCAGCAGTAACTGGAACACTGTGGTTTTACCCGCGCCTGAAGGTCCGACCAGGGCGACGGTTTCGCCGGGTGACACGGCGAGGCTGAAGTTGCTCAGCGCGGGCATGTCGGGCCGTGACGGATAGCGAAAGCTCACGTCATCGAAATGGATGGCGCCCAGCGGACGTTGGGGCAGGGGTAGTGGGTTCGCCGGCACGGTGACATCGGGTTGGGCGGCAAGCAGTTCGAGCAGGCGCTCAGTGGCGCCGGCAGTACGCTGCAAGTCGCCCCAGGTTTCGGACAGCGCACCCACCGAACCGGCAACGAGAGCGGCGTAGAAGACGAAGGCAGAGAGTTGGCCAGGGCTGATATCGCCGGCCAGCACGTCGTGACCACCGATCCAGAGGATCAGCGAGATTGCGCCGAAAACCAGGATCAGAACGGCGACCACCAATGTGGCGCGATTGCGAATGCGTTCCAGCGATGTGTTGAATCCACTCTCGACCAGAGCGGCAAAATCGTGGCGGTCGGCTTCTTCGTGACCGTAGGCCTGGACGATGCGAATCTCGTGGATGGTTTCGTCGATGCGGCTGCCCAGATCAGCGACGCGGTCCTGGCTGATGCGCGCCAGTCGCCGCACGCGGCGACCGAACAGCACGATGGGTGCCACTACCAGCGGCACGCCGCCCAGCACCAGCAGTGTCAGTTTGAGATTGGTGGTGAACAACATGACGAGGCCGCCGATGAGTATCAGCAGATTGCGCAGGGCGATGGACAGGCTCGAGCCGATCGCCTGTTCGATCAACGTGGTATCCGAGGTGAGGCGCGAGATCACCGCGCCGGTGCGGCCCTGTTCGAAATACGAAGGCGGCAGTGTCAGCAGGTGATCGAAGACACGCCGCCGCAGATCGGCGGTAACGCGCTCACCAAGCCAGGATACGTTGTAGAAGCGAACATAGGTGGCCGCCGCGAGCAAGGCAATGACGCCGAACATCATCATCAAGGCGCGATCGAGCCAGGCTGGATCACCGGCGGCAAAGCCGCGGTCGATCACGGCGCGCAAGCCCTGGCCGACGCCGAGCATGGCAACGGCGGCAACGATCAGCGCGATGGCAGCAAGAAGGACGCGGCTGCGGTAGGGCGTGAGCAGGGATACAAAAACGCGGGCGGGGGTTCTGAGGTCGGACATGATCTGCAATGCGGGAATCGGTATGCATTGTATGCCGGTAAGCACGCGGGTTATAGTGCCTGGTCCGTCCAATACTCAGGTTCACCATGACATCTCTTCCTCTGACCTCGCTCGTTACCTTGTTGGTGGTTCTGCTGATGTTCGTCACCGGTCTTAATGTGGCCAAAGCCAGGGGGCGCTACGGCATCCGGGCACCGGCCGTCACCGGACACGACATGTTCGAACGTGCTTATCGCATTCAGATGAACACCCTGGAGAATGCAGCCATGATGCTGCCGGCTCTGTGGTTGTATGCAGGATTAATCGATGATCGTGGTGCTGGCGCAATGGGTGTCATCTGGCTCGTCGCCCGGGTCTGGTATGCGTTTGCTTATCAAAAGAATCCGTCCAGTCGGGGCGGTGGATTCACCGTTGCGTTGTTGGCCAACCTGGGGCTTTGGCTAGGGGCGGCGTGGGGCTTGTTGCGACTGGTGCTGAACTGAGCCGTCGCGGGTTTTCTTAACCGGTAGGGATGAAAAGACGATGAGATCGGTTCGTTTGGTTGTCGTGCTGAGTCTGTTACTGAGTTCCGGTTGGATATTCGCAGGCGGTATTGAAGGAACGGTGATCGAAGTTGCAGACGGTGACACGCTGACGGTAGTCGACAGCGAGAAGCGTCGGCACAGGATCCGATTGGTCGGCATCGATGCACCGGAAATGAAGCAGGTATTCGGCCCGGAATCGAAAAGGCATTTGTCTGACCTCGTGCTGAATCGTGCTGTGGTGATGGTCGACAAAAAGCAGGATGGAAACGGCCACGACATCGCCAAGCTGATGGTGTCCGACCCGAACTGCAACCATCCCGCGTGCACAAAAATCCACGATGTCGGGCAAATGCAACTCATGGCCGGAATGGCCTGGTGGGTTCGGGGGCGTCCCTACGAGCAATCGGACAGCGATCGGGGTTACTACGAGTTTGACGAGTTTGAAGCCAGGGCCAAGCTAAAAGGCTTGTGGCGGGACGATCACGCCGTACCGCCCTGGGAATGGCGAAAGCGGGAAACAAAGTCCTGGAAAAGCTGAGCATGCAGCGCCTTGGAGTGACAGCGGCCCACCAACGTCGGTCCTGGTCGGGATCAGTCGCCTATTTGGAACGGGGCAGGCTGGGGCTTAGCAGGGCATTCCAGAAAATTCGGAAATAAATCGCGAAACAGCTCGCCCAAAGCACTGCCGCCAGAGCGATAACGCCACTACCCAGGAAATTGACGTTTGGCGCAAGACGCAACAAGGTGGCGATGAACATCAGCGCAAAGGCAATCCGCATTGCTAGTGGCACGACGAGCGGGCGGCCGGTATGACGCAGGCTGACGCGGGTCATCAAGCCGAGCATCATTAGCCCGAGGCTGCCAATCGTGAAGGCGTGCACCCAGGCACCTTCGGCAACGATGCCAGTAAGTTCGGCGATGCCCTTAAGCGTGAAGGCCACGATCAGCCAGGCAAAACCCAGATGCATGACCAGCACCAAGGGCACGTCGGCGACGCGCCAACCCTGCCAGCGTGCGCAACGCCAGCCATGCAGCAGGGCGCAGATCAGTGCGCTGCTGCCTATCCATACCGCCGGTGCGGCGGCAAGATCGAGGGTGCCCAGTGCAAGCACCGCGCCGACACTTGCCGTATCCAGCCACATCTTGAACGGCACCTGGTCGCCACGGCCTTTTTCACGCAGTGCGTTGCCAGTGAAAATCGGCGCGAGCACGCCGCCCTTGAGGACATACAGCACGATGATTGCATATAGCGCCAGTCGCAAGGCCTGCCAGGTTTGCAGCGGGTTGCGTGTGAATACGCCGTGGTAGTAGATCAAATTGGCCGCGAACAACGCGAGCAGGATAGGTAGCAGCAGCAGATACAGGCGATTTCGCGCGCGCAGCAACTGCGGGGCAAGCATGGTGAATACCACCGGGAAGAGCAGGCAATCGAGCGCTGCCGGCACCATGGGTGACATCAGCAGGGATAGCCAGGGCGAAGCCCAGAAGGCGATGCGCCCGGCCAGCCACAGTGCGACCAGCAGCACCAGTCGTGGGCCGTGGATTTCCTCAGTTCCCGCCCAGCTTGGTAGTGCGGTCAACACAATTCCAGTGATGATCGCCGCCGAAAAGCCAAAAATGAACTCGTGCCCGTGTTGGAGCCGTAGCGGGACTTGATCGAGAGGCAGGGTCCACACCCCCAGAAACGCACCTAGCCAGGCCGCGATGAGCAGCGGCGCGTAGAGCGCCCCCAGAAGGTAGAAAGGCCGAAAGGCGCTGGACCAGAGCGGAGACGAGATCAAGGCTTGGCTGGTATCGAATGACAGGAGTCTGGATTATGCGGTAAGCAGCTCCCGCTTCGGCATATCTGTCGGCTGATTGAACTCCGCCATCATTTCTTTTTGTTTTGCCAGCGCTTGAGCAATGGAGCGCTCTTTCACCGGGCCGTAGCCACGAATGATTTCCGGAATGCTGGCGAGCGCCACGGCTTGATTGATGTTGCCAAGTTCAAGCCGGTTCAGCATGTCGGTGATGGTGCATTCGTAATCAGCGATCAGTTGGCGTTCCTGGCAACGTTCTTCGATTTGACCGAATGGGTTGAGGGCCGTGCCACGCAGGAATTTGAAACGGGCCAGCAGCTTCATCGCCGGCATTAACCAGGGTCCAAAGCGAATCTTTTTCGGTTCGTCCCCAGGTTTGGCACCGCGGCTCCAGGGCAGAGTGACGTGGAAGTTGAGCCGGTAGTCGCCCTCGAAGTTGGAGGATAGTGCACGCTGGAATTCCGCGTCGACGAACAGCCGCGCAACCTCGAACTCGTCTTTGTAGGCGAGCAGTTTGAAGTAATTGCGCGCCACGGCTGCGGTGAGTGCCGTATCACCAGAGCCGAGTTTTTTCTCCCGCTCTCTAGTCCGTTCTATCAGGGTGACGTATCTGGCGCTGTATGCAGAGTCCTGATAGTCGATCAGGAAAGCCCGGCGGCGTTCGATGATTTCATCAAGACTCTCTGACAGTTTGTGCATTGGGGGCCGTGCTTTGCCAGAGCTTGCCAGCGCCTCGACGCCCTCTGGATCGATGGCCGTGCGGCGGCCCCAGTTGAAGGCGCGGCGATTGCTCTCGACCCCGGCTTCGTTCAGCTCGATTGCCCGCATCAGGCCCGCCAGCGAAAGAGGGATCAAGCCGCGCTGATAGGCGAAGCCCAGCATGAAAATATTGGTGGCGATGGAATGGCCCATCAGTCGTGTTGCAAGTCGGGCGGCATCGATGAAGCTTGCTGCCTCGGAACCGACAGAGTCGATCACCGATTGCTCCATGGCCTCGGCCGGAAAGCCGCGGTCGGGATTGCGCAGAAATTCTCCGGTTATGGTTCTGCCGGTATTGACAATGGCCTGGGTGACACCGGGCGCAGTTTTCGACAGGGCGTCATCGCTGACAGAAACGACGATATCGCAACCGAGCAGCAGATTGGCTTCGCCCGTGGCAATTCGCGTCGAATGCAACTGGCTTTGGTGCTCGGCAATCCGCACGTGCGACATGACGGCCCCGCCTTTTTGCGCCAGCCCGGTCATGTCGAGCACGGTGACGCCTTTGCCCTCGAGATGCGCTGCCATTCCCAACAGTGCGCCGATGGTCACCACGCCGGTGCCGCCGACGCCTGCAATGAGGATACTGTAGGGCTCACTGAGCTTGGCTTGCGGGGGTTCCGGCAGCTCGGCGAACTTCTCCGCGCCTGAGTCCAGAGCGCGGCCGCGACGGACTTCACCTCCGTGCACCGTGACGATGCTGGGGCAGAAGCCGTTGACGCAGGAGTAGTCCTTGTTGCATGAATGCTGATCGATTGCGCGCTTGCGGCCGAACTCGGTTTCAACTGGAATCACGGCCAGACAGTTGGACTTGACACTGCAGTCGCCACAGCCTTCGCAGACCATCTCGTTGATTAACACGCGTACGGCAGGATCGGGGAAGGTGCCGCGTTTGCGACGGCGGCGTTTTTCGGCGGCACAGGTCTGGTCGTAAATCAGGATGGTGACGCCGGGAGTCTCGCGCAGTTCAATCTGCGTGGCCTCAAGATCGTCGCGATGTCGAATCTGGATTCCGGGCGCAAAATCCCGCACGTTTGCGTACTTTTCCGGTTCGTCGGACATCACGATAATGCCTGCAACATCCTCGGCGGCAAGCTGGCGCGTGAGTTGCGGCACTGTCAACGTGCCGTCCAGCGCCTGACCGCCAGTCATGGCAACGGCATCGTTGTAGAGCAGCTTGTAGGTGATGTTTATCTTTCCGGCTACCGCGGCGCGAATGGCTAGCAAGCCGGAATGAAAGTAGGTGCCGTCGCCCATGTTGGCAAAAACGTGCTGCGTGCCGCTGTGCCCGGATACGCCGAGCCAGGCGGCACCTTCGCCGCCCATATGGGAAATCGTGACGGTGTTGCGTCCCATCATCACTGCCATCAGATGGCAACCGACGCCACCCAATGCACAACTGCCTTCAGGTACTTTTGTGGATTGATTGTGCGGGCAGCCTGGGCAGAAGTAGGGTGTGCGCATCATCGTCACTTTTGGCTTGGACAAGGGAGCAGCCTTGTCATCCAGAAAGCTGATGTAGTCGGTGATGCGCTGTGCCTGATGAAAGCGGCCAAGACGCGCGGCTATGGCGCGGGCGACAATGGCCGGGGTTAGCTCGGCGGTCGGTGGCAATAGCCAGCGATTGACCGGTACCGGCCATTCACCAGACTCGTCGAACTTGCCGATGACGCGCGGACGCACATCCTCTCGCCAGTTGTAGAGCATTTCCTTCAGCTGGTACTCGATGATCGGGCGCTTCTCCTCGACCACCAGGATCTCTTCGAGGCCCTCGGCAAAATGGCGTACCGAGTCGGCTTCGAGCGGCCAGGGCATGCCAATTTTCAACAGCCGCAGGCCGATTTCGGCGGCGTTCTGTTCGTCGATGCCGAGATCGTCGAGTGCCTGACGCACGTCGAGATAGGCCTTGCCGCAAGCGATGATGCCAAGGCGCGGGCGCGGGCTGTCGAAAATGATCCGGTTCAGTTTGTTGACGCGGGCATAGGCGATCGCAGCGTAGACTTTGAATTCCTGTAAACGATGTTCCTGCGCCAGTTGCGGATCGGGCCAGCGAATATGCACGCCGTCTGGTGGCAGGTGGAAGTCTTCGGGGATGATGATCTGCAGGCGTTCAGCATCGACGTTTACGGTGGCAGAACTCTCTGCGGTATCGGAAGTGACTTTCATCGCCACCCAGCAGCCGGAATAGCGTGACATGGCCCAGCCGTGCAAACCGTAGTCGAGATATTCCTGCAGATCGGCGGGTGCCAGCACCGGGATGCCGCAAGCCGAGAACATGTGCTCGCTCTGGTGTGCAACGGCCGAGGATCGTGCCGAGGGATCATCGCCGGCGATCAACAGCACGCCGCCATGCTTCGAGGTGCCTGCATGATTGGCGTGCTTGAAAACATCACCGCAGCGGTCGACACCCGGCCCCTTGCCGTACCACATCGAAAAAATGCCATCGAATTTTGGCTGCGGGAAGAAGTGGAGTTGTTGTGTGCCCCAGATTGCGGTGGCGGCAATATCTTCGTTGACGCCGGGCTGAAACTTTATGTCCTTTGCCTTGAGGTAAGTTTCGGCTGCCTGTAGCGCGGTGTCCAGGCCGCCCAAGGGCGAGCCGCGATAGCCAGAGATGTAGCCCGCGGTATGCAGGTCCGCAGCGTGGTCGATGGCATGTTGCAGCAGTGGCAACCGTGCCAGTGCCTGCATGCCGGTGAGGAAGACGCGACCGTGCTCAAGTCGGTACTTGTCTTCGAGTGACACATTTGCAATATTCATATTTCCCCCTGTGCTGGTTTGCGTGCATTGGCACGCCATCCTTCACATGCGCGATCCGGAACGGATCGCAGCGCTCAACTTCCTGGGTGAAGGCGGAAAGGTCGGGAGCTGTGCGTGGTGGTGCACCACCAGGTTCTATGAACGGTCGAGATTTTGTGGGAGGGAGTTGTCGTCAAGGAGCAGCAGTGCCTGGTGGACGCCATGGACCAAATAAAATCTGGACTGGATGGCGTCCTTGGGGTTAGTCCTGCCGATTTCATCGTGATCTGCCTGTTGGTCTTAAACGCTCATCTCACAAACTGGGTGAGATAAAGCGTAATTGCCGGGAAGAAAACCAGGATCGACAGACGCACGACATCAGCCGCGACGAAGGGCATCACGCCGCGGAATATGGTGCCTGTGGGAATATCGGGCAATACGCTGCGCAACACGAATACATTGAGCCCTACCGGTGGCGTGATCAAACTGATCTCGGTGACGACGACGACAACAATGCCGAACCAGATCAAATCGAAGCCGAGGTGCTGCACCATGGGATAGAACACCGGCACCGTAAGCAGGATCATTGACATGCTTTCCAGCACGCAGCCGAGTAGCACGTAGATGACGCAGATTGCCGCGATGACCAACATCGGATGGTCCGAGAACTGGTCCGCAAATTCGATAAGCTCCGTCGGCATGCTGGTCATGTTGATGAAATTAGCGAAAATTAGCGCACCGATCAGGACAGTGAAGATCATGCCGGTGGTGGCAGCGCTCTCGACCAGTACCTGTCGATAGAAGGACCAGGACCATCCCTTGCGCGCTACCGCGAACAGAAAGCCGCCAAAGGCGCCGATGCCTGCCGCTTCAGTGGAGGTGAATACTCCGCCGTAAATGCCGCCCAGAACCAGAATAAACAATGCCAGCACACCCCAGACATTCTTCAGTGCGATCATGCGTTCTGGCCATGACATCAGATCACCTGGAGGGCCCGACTTCGGGTCAAGTGTCACGGTGAATTGTATTGCCGCTAGATAGCACAAGACAGCAATGATCCCGGGAATGATCCCGGCGATGAACAGTTTGCCGATATTCTGCTGGGTGAGGATGCCGTAGATGACGAGAATCACCGAAGGCGGAATCAGGATGCCGAGCGTACCTCCGGCTGCCACCGAGCCCGAAGCTAGTGCGTCTGAATAGCCGAAGCGACGCATTGGCGGAATGGCTACTTTTGCCATTGTCGCGGCTGTCGCGATACTCGATCCGCAGATGGCCGAGAAGCCGGCACAGGCGACAATGGTCGCCATGGCAAGCCCGCCTTTGCGATGGCCCAGAAAGGCGTACGAGGCGGTATAGAGTTCTTCCGATAGTCCGGCCCGGGTGACCAGGTTGCCCATGAGAATGAACAGCGGAACAATGGACAGCGCATAGGAGAGACCGGTTTCGTAGGTAACCGCTCCGATCATGGATAACGCCGCGTGGGTATTCACCATGTAGGAGAAGCCGACGAATCCGGTAAGGCCCATTGCGTACGCAATGGGCAGGCGCGCGAGCGCAAGCGCCAGCATTGCGCCAAAGGCGATGAGAGCTTCAGTCATGTATTAACCAGTTTTGTCGTTTTTTGCGCCAAAAGTATCATGCCAGGCGAGCATTGCGATTAGTCCCGCCGTCAGGAAGGTCATGATGCTCATGTAATACACCAGAGGATAGACCGCAATCTCCAGGGTCGCAGTGGTATCGCCAGAGCTAGTCATTGCGACGGCTTTGAGCCACACGCGCCAAGCAATGACGCCGACGCAGACAATCGAGAGTAGATCAAGCAGTGACTGTTGAACTACTCTCAAACCTTTGGGCACTATGTGCGTCAGCAGGTCGACCGTTACATGCTCGCGACGCAGGGTGACCAGCGGCAGGCTGACGAAGATGAGTGCGCCCATCGCCAGTTCGGTGATCTCGAAAGCGCCCGGAATCGGCATGTTAAGGAAGTAGCGGCCTATCACATCCGCACAGGTCAACAGCATGATGACAATGAGAATCAGGGAGGCAATCAGGCCGAGCAGCCCGTCGGCCCGCCGGATAAACCCGGCGAAACGAGGGCTGCCCGAATAGAGCAGAGGCGATGACACGATTTACTTGCCTGCCGCTACTTTCGCGATTTCCGTGCGGAACTCTTTCATCAGAGCCGCACCGTCCACGCCCTTGCCTTTGATGTCTTTGTACCAGCTGAGTTCGATGGGATCGGTTTTAGTCTTCATGGCGGCAACGAATTCCGGACTTGTCACCTTCATTTCGATGCCGGCCGCCTTCATTGCCGCTTTACCTGCCTCATCCGCCTTATCCCAGGCCTTGCCAGCGAGGCGTGCAAAGTACTCACCCGAAACCTTGTTGATTGCATCCTGATCTTCTTTTGGCAGAGCATTGAACTTGGCCTGATTCATCATCATGACAAAGCTGGTGTTGTACAGGCCACCGGGCACAAAACTGGCATGGCGGATCACACCGGTTAGCTTGAAGCCCTGAATGGACTCGGCCGGAAAGAAGATGCCGTCGGCAACGCCGCTGTTGAGAATTTCAAAGGATTTCGGCGCCGGCTTGAGCAGAGGACTGACGCCGATGGCCTTGGCCACGTCATTCACCACACCGCCGCCAACACGGATTTTCAACCCGGCCAGATCAGTCAGAGAGTTCATTGGTGTTTTGGTGGTGAACATGTGACCGGGGCCGTGTGAGAACACTGAAATTACTTTGACACCCTTGTGTTCGTCGAGCTTGGCCAGATGCTTCTGGTACATACGTTCATACGCGACCGAGATAGACTCGGCGGAATCGCCAAGGAAACCAAATTCGGTCATTTTGGTCAGGACGAAACGGCCGGGGGTGTAGCCGTGTACCGTAAATGATGCATCGACAATACCGTCCTTGACTGCATCAAAGGTTCCCGGCGCAGCAACCGGCGCCTTGGGCAGGATGTTGAATTTCACGCGCCCATTGGTAGCCTTTTCGACGGCGTTGGTCCAGCCCATGAGGATGTCTGCGGTAAGCGGATGCTTGGGTGGCACCCAGGACGAGGCCGTAAGAACTGTTTCTGCTTGTGCGGGCGCCCAGACTAGGGCGCCGACGATCAGGGCTGCTGTGATGCTTGTAATCTTCTTCATGTAAATCCTCCTTTGGTGTGAGCGGACAATGTTATCAAGTGTTACGAATTTCATGTCCTGCAGGCGACATTGTGTAACAGATTAATTTGATGTCAAGCGCCGGAACAATCGCGCATGCCTTCAAATGACACCGGCAGCGGCCGGAAAATGATTATGGAATGTTCTTTGCGTGGGCTCGATCGCTCATGCGGCGGGCGTTGGCGGCATTTGCAGCTCATCCCAGCTCCTTCGATTGCTGCATGCGAAAAATTGTAGTATCGCTGCTCGCGACGATGTTGTTTTTCTCCATTCGGGCGACTTCCTCGGTGGAGTATCCGGCTTCCGCCAGCACTGCAAAAGTGTGCTCGCCATACTTTGGAGGAAAGGACAGTTCGCTGCTGCTGGCTGCGACGTCTACGGCCTGTGGCTGCATGCGCAAAATTCTTCCATCGGGCATCCGCGTGGTCGTCAGGTGTTTGGCTACAGCGGGCATTTCGCGTACTGCTGGAATATCGTGAATGGGGGCGCACGGAATAGTGGCTTTGGCGAAGTCGTCGGCGATTTCCGCCGTCGTGAATTGGTGGGTAACCGCCGCCATGTCGCTGTGGATGCCGTCGCGTTCGGCGCGCCTGCCTTCATTGGTGGTGCGCGCGGTGTTGGCGACTGGAGCGAATTTTGGAATAGACGTCAGACGTTGCCACTGGATGTCGCTGCCGATGGCCGTGTAGATGAATCCATCTGCGGTGGGGTACACATTGGTGGGGACGAACTTGCGATGCTCGTTGCCGCAGCGGGTAATTTCCGAGGGGTCGCAGTTGAAATCGAGCAGGGGCAGGGTGGTGATCAGCCAGGAGGCCGCGGCCTGCAGCATCGATACGTCGATGCGGCTTCCTTTGCCTGTTTCGGCGCGCTCCAGCAGGGCCATCATCACGTTGGCATAGACCTCGTCGCCTGCCTTGAGATCGATCAGCGGCACGCCGGATAGTGTCGGTGGGCCGTCTGTCGGGCCGGTGAGTTCCATATAGCCGGCCATGGCCTGGATCACCGGATCATAGCCGGGAGCATTCGGATATTCAGGCCCCATGGCCGAGATGCCGGCCCAGATCAGATCCGGCTTCACCGCGCAGAGGCTTTCGTAATCGATGCCGAGTTGCTTGTAGCGCTTGGGTACCGTATTGCAACAGAAGACGTCGACTTCGAGCTCAACGATCAAGCGACGCAGCAACTCCTGGCCTTGCGGTTCCTTCAGGTTGATCGCGATGGCTTCCTTGCCGACGTTAGGCGCGATGAAGTAGCTGCGGCGGTCGTCATCGGCGACGCGATCGCCGATGTAGCGATTCGGGTCCCCCGGAAGCCCGCCGCCACTCGGCGTCGACTCGATGCGGATGACACGCCAGCCGAGTTGGGCAAAACGCAGCGTCGCATACGGCAACGACAGCGCCTGTTCCATCGAAAGAACGGTGCGCCGCTTCATCCTGAAAACGTCGAAAAAAATTCAAAGCTTTTAGCTGTGGTCAATGCATTAGTCATGCTATTCCGCCCTCCATGGCTTCCAGTAGAGCTTTGGTGTCTGGCCATGCAGTGCGCGGTAAACGCGCTCCGGGGTGAAGGGCAGCTCGAACATGCGCACGCCGGTGGCATTGCAGATGGCGTTGGCGGTTGCTGCAGAAATGCAGATCGAAGGCGCCTCGCCGACGCCCTTAGCGCCCTGCGGTCCCTCACCATCCATTGATTCGATGAAGGCGATATCCATTTCGGGAATCTCGGGCGCGGTTACCAGTTTGTAATCGCGGAAATTCGGGTTCTTCATCTTGCCGTTTTCGATCATCAGATCTTCCGTCAGAGCGTAGCCCTGACCCATGATGATACCGCCTTCGATCTGGCCTTCGATACCGAGCCGGTTGAGGACCCGGCCGACATCGTGCGCGCCGGTAACCTTGGTCATCCGGACCCGGCCGGTGTCGGTATCAACTTCGACTTCCACCACCTGGGTGCCCCAGGCATAGGCTGCGGAGACATCGCCCTTGAAGCCCTTGTCCTGATGCACGCTGGGAGGCTCGTAATAGAAGGTGGTCATTACCAACTCAGCCTTGTCCTGAAAGTGCAGATTGCGCAGCAGCTTGGACAGTTCGACCACGACTTCACCGCTTGTCGCCTTGATGACGAAACCGCCACGCAGGTCGAGATCGCTCTCGGCGCACTCGTATTTCTTTGCCGCCACGGCAAGAATTTTTGTCTTCGCCTTCTTCGCCGCACCGATCGCCGAGTTGCCGGCGATGAAAGTCGTGCGGCTGGCATGCACACCCACATCCCAGGGGGTGATCGCGGTATCGTTATTGACTACGGTTACGGCCGAAATGGGCAGGCCGAGTTCTTCGCAAACCAGCTGTGAGAGCACGGTCTCCGAGCCCTGACCGATTTCCGAGGCTCCTGTGATCAGCGTGATGTTGGCGAAGTCGTCCATCTTGAGAATGGTGCCGCAGCCGTCCGAGGGGTAGATCTTGGCACCGCCGCCGACGTGAAGCATGGAGGCCATGCCGATCCCTCGCTTGATGTTGCCAGGCTGGTCACGATTCGCCGCGTTCTCCGCGAGCTTGCGTGAGTAATCGCTGCGTTGCGTCGCCGTGTTGATGCAGTCCTTGAAGCCGCAGCTCTTGAAACTCATGCCCTGGCCGGATGTCTCTCCCTTGTCTTGCGCATTCTTGAGACGGAACTCGAGAGGATCCATGCCGATTGCTTCAGCCAGCATGTCCATGTGCTGTTCGATGGCGAAGGTGGCTTGCAAGTTGCCGTAACCACGGAACGATCCTGCATAGGGGTTGTTGGTGTACACAGCCGCCGTGTGATAGTCGCAGTGCGGTACGCGATAAAGCGAGGAGAAGGTCTGCATCATCACGAAGGGCGTGGTTGCTCCCCAGGAGGTGTAGGCGCCATTGTCGTGCAGGGTATGCACCTGGCGGAAGGTCAGCGAACCATTCTTCTTGCAGCCGGAACGCAGCGTCAGCAGAACCGGTTGCCGGGTTGGCGAGGCGAGAAACTCTTCCTCGCGGGTGAACAACATCTTGATCGGCCGCTTGGCCGCGCGGGCAAGATACAGGCAGATCACCTCGAAAGGATAGATGTCGAGCTTGGAACCGAAACCGCCGCCGATCGGCGGCTGGATGATACGGATACGCGCCGGGTCCATGTTCAGGTATTCGGCGAACTCGCGCTTGTGCAGGAAGGGCACCTGAGTGTTCGAGTACATCAGCAGATTTCCCGAAGCATCGAACTCGGCGATCATGCCCGAGACGCCCATGCAGCAGTGCGTCACGTAATGCAATTTGAAAGTATCTTCGATCACTACGTCGGATTCGGCTTCGCCCTGGATCACATCGCCATGGACATAGTCGAAACGCATGGCGATGTTGTCGGGCTTGCCCCTGTGGGCGATCGACACGCCTTGCTTCAAGTGCTCATGACTGCCGTCGGCGCCGTGTGGCTCCGGGTGGATCAGGATGGCGTCCGGCTTGATCGCGTCTTCCGGATTTGAAATCACCGGCAGATCTTCGTATTCGACCTTGATCAGTTTGAGTGCGGCCTCGGCGATTTCCTCCGATTCTGCGGCGACTGCAGCGATTTCGTCACGCTCGCTGCGAACGCGGCCCACTTTCAGGGGGAAGTGATCTTTGGCGACGCCGATCGGGCGCTGATCAGGAATGTCGGCAGCCGTGATAACCACGTGTACACCGGGCAGCGCTTTGGCGGCCGAAGTGTCGATCGATTTGATCAGCGCATGGATGCGGTCGGATCGCAGGATCTTGCCGTATAGCTGACCCGATAGGTTGATGTCGTGGATGTAACGCGTCTTGCCGCTGGCTTTTTCCGGCGCATCCATTTTGGGGATCCGCTTTCCGATCAGCGTATCCAATTCAATGACTCTGGGTTTTTTCTCTGCAACGCTCATGGGTTTGTCCTCAGCTTGACGAGCCGCTCACCGACGCAATGGCGTCGACGATTTTCTTGTAGCCCGTGCACCGGCACAGGTTGCCTTCAATACCGCGTTTGATGCGATCCGTGTCTGCGCCGCATCCACCGCGCACCATGTGATCAGCCTGCATGATCATGCCGGGGGTGCAGAAACCGCATTGCACGGCACCGTGTTCGACGAAAGCTTCGCGCAGGGCGTCGGCCTTGCCATCATTGGCGAGTCCTTCGATCGTGGTGACATTGCGGCCGTCGCAATCGACGGCGAACATCAGGCAGGAATTCAGCGATACGCCGTCGACCTGGATGGTGCAGGCACCACATTCACCCTCACCACACCCGTATTTTGTACCTGTCAGACCGATTTCATCCCGCAGCATGGCGAGAGCGTTCATGGTGACATCCACGGTGACGCGTCGTTTGACGCCATTCAGGGTGAATTCAATTTCATGTTTGAGCGACATGGCTGAGTATCCTTTTGGTGATGTTGTGGATCATTTCCTTGCGGTACCAGGCAGTCGCCCGTACGTCGTCAATGGGCTGGACTTCGTCACGGGCGATCGCAGCCACGCGTTCGATGGTGTCTGAATCGAGGCGCTGACCTTCCAGTGCCTGTTCGGTCAGTGAGGCACGTACCGGAGTAGGTGCCACTGCGCCAAAGGCAACCCGGACATTGGACAAGGCGCCGTCATTTAGGGTCCCTGCGATGCCGATGGATATTGTCGAAATATCCAAGGCTGGGCGAGTGCCGAGCTTGTAGAAACGGGCAACGTGATTCTCCGCGGGCAGCGGGATGCGTACGCAGGTGACCAGTTCGCAGAGCGATTTGCGGGTCTTGCCCGGGGCGACGAAGAAGGTCGATAGCGGCATGCAGTGGCGGTAGAGCTTGTCCTCCGGCATGGAGGCCAATTCGACACAGGCATCTAGGACCAATAGCGGGATAAGCATGTCACCGGCTGGTGATGCATTACAGATATTTCCTCCAAGTGTGCCGGCATTACGGATCTGGTCGCTGGCAAAGTGGTCACAGGCCTCAACCAGTACCGGCAGATGCTTCTGCACCAGCGGGTGCTGCATGATTTCGGTAATCGTGGCAAGACTTCCGATGCGAATTTCCTTGCCCTCGAGCGTAATCCCGGTCAGTTGCGGAATGTGTCGGATGTTCATTAGCGTATGTTTGATTTTGACCCTGCCTGCCTGGCTTTGCGGGGTTAGATCGGTGCCGCCAGCGAGAATGGTCACATCGCCGTCCTTGAGACATTCGACGGCGAGATCGAGGCTGGTGGGAGCAAAGTAGTGCTTTAGTTCGGTCATTTATTTATCCTTAGAATCGGATCAGAAACGAATCGGTTCCTGATATCGTCCAAATACATTGACAAGTTCTTTCGTCATCTCACCGACGCTGGCATAGGCCTTTACTGCATCGACCAGTGCCGGCATGACATTGCTGCCGGCTGCGGCGTCCACGCGCAGGCGGGTCAATGCGGCGTCCACTGCGGCATTGTCGCGCTCGGCGCGGACACGCTTGAGGCCGTCGATCTGTATCCGTGCGTCATCTTCGTTGTAGGGATGGAATTCGACCGGGTGATCTTCCTCCTGTTCGTTGCGATAGCAGTTGACGCCTACCTTGGGAAATGCCCCGGATTCGATGTTGCGCTGCATCTTGTAGGCTTGCGACGAGACCTTGGCCTGGATGGTGCCTTCGGAAACCATCTTTACGATACCCCCTTGGGCGTCGGTCTCGGCCATGATTTCTTCCATCTTCTTGCGCATCTCGTTGGTCATGGTCTCGACATAGAAGGATCCTGCCAATGGATCGACGGTCTCCGTGAGCCCCATTTCCTCAATCAGCAACTGCATGGTGCGCAGAGATATACGAGCCGAGTACTCGGTTGGTATGGTGTAGGCCTCGTCATAGGAGCACAGCGCCATGGTCTGTGTCCCCGACAACGCCGAGATCAACGCGTAGTAGGCGCCGCGCATGATGTTGACTTCAGGTTGCTCGAAGGTCAGCCCGCCACCGCCACCGGCGGCTATCATGCGCAGCCACATCGAGCCCGGCTTTTCTGCACCGTACTCTTCCTTCATGATCTTGGCCCAGAGCCCACGCCCAGCGCGGAACTTGCAGACTTGCTCGAAAATGTTGCCGAAGATGTTGAAGTTGTACGATAGCCGTCCGGCAAACTCATCGACCGACAGTCCGCGCTTGATCGCGTCGTCGGCATAGGCCTTGGCGATGGAAAACGCGTAGGCCATTTCTTGGGCAGGAGTCGCTCCTGATTCGCGGATGTGATACCCGCAGACCGATACTGGGGTGTATTTCGGTGCGTGTGTCGCGCAGTACTCGATGGTGTCGCCAACCAGACGAATCGAAGGCTCGACCGGGAAAATCCAGGTACCGCGGCCGATGAATTCCTTGAGGATGTCGTTTTGCGCCGTACCGCGCAGTTCCTTGATGTCGTAACCGCGTTTTTCTGCCATCGCCAGGTACATGGCGATCAGGATCGCAGCCGCGCCGTTGATGGTCAGCGAGACGGTGATCTTCTTCAGATCGATGCCGTCAAAAGCGATTTCGAAGTCGCGCAGGGTATCGATGGACATTCCGACGCGGCCGATTTCGCCCTCGGCCAGGGGGTCGTCGGAATCGAGGCCGATTTGCGTCGGCAGGTCGAAAGCGACGTTAAGCCCGGTCTGGCCATTGGCGATCAGATATTTGAAGCGCTGGTTGGTGTCCGCTGGATTGCCAAAGCCCGCGTACTGGCGCATGGTCCAGGGCTGCTTGCGGTACATGTCGCGGTGAATGCCGCGGGTGAAGGGGTACTGGCCGGGTTCGCCGACCATCTCCATGCCGCCGCTGGCGGCGACGTCCTCCGCTGTGTATAGCGGCTTGACCTCGATTCCCGACTCGTTGAATATAGGTTGTAGCAGTGCGCTTTTTGTCCGGTCGTTCATTTGATTTCGCTCCGGATAAATTCCGTGATTGCATCGAGCTTCGAGCCCGACGGAAAGATGCCTTTGAAGCCCAGTTCGCGCAGGGCATCGTGGTCCTGAGCCGGCAGGTTGCCACCGATCACCCAGAGTTTGTCGGTGAGGCCACCGGCCTCAAGCAGGGGCTTCAGCTTGCGGCAGAAGGGGATATGCGAACCGGCCATGGAGGAGAGCGAAATAACGTCGACGTCTTCCTCCAGGGCGATTCGTGCGATCTGCTCCGGGGTCTGGCGCAGGCCGGTATAGATCACCTCGAAGCCGGCGTCCATCATGGCGCGGGCGACGACCTTGGCGCCTTGGTCGTGGCCGTCGAGGCCAGGTTTGCCGAGCAAGACCTTGATGGGTCTTTTTGTGTCAGTCATGAGCTTACTTCCTTGGCAATGATGAGTTTCAGCATCTCGCTGGTGCCGCCACCTATCAGGGTGAAGCGGACATCGCGCAGATAGCGTTGTACCGGGTACTCCATGGCATAGCCGTAGGAGGCGAATACGCGTGCCGCCTTGTCGCACACCGTGGCAGCAGTTTCGGTGGCGAACAGCTTGGCCATCGCGGCTTCTTTGTGGTAGGGCTTGCCCGAGTCGCATCGCCAAGCGGCGTAGTAGACGAGGTGTTCTGCGGCTTCAAGTTCGGTCGCCATTTCGGCCAGCTTCATCTGAATCGCCTGGTAGCGATTGATGGGCTTGCCGAACTGCTGGCGTTCGCCGGCGTAGCGTACGGCTTCAGCCAGTGCGGCACGGGCAATGCCGAGGCCCATGGCACCGGTGATGATACGAATCTCGCCTAGCGTCTTGCGTAGATGACCTTCACCGTCACCCTCCTCTCTGGACAGGCGATGACTGTCGGGGACGAAGCATTCGTCGAAAGCGACTTCCGAAGTCGGTAGCGCCCAGACGCCCATCTTGTGGATTTCGCGGCCGACCGTGATGCCCTTGAAGCTTTTTTCGACGAGAAATATGGTGAGCTTCTTCTCCTCGCCGGCTTTGGCGAATACGGTGAAAAAATCGGCCACCGGCGCCGAGGTGATCCAGGTCTTCTGGCCATTGATAACGTAGCCGCCCTCGACCTTTTTCGCCGTGGTGGCAATCGACCCGAGGTCCGAGCCCGAGTTGGGTTCGGTCATGCAGATCGCGCCAATTTTTTCGCCGCGCAGCGCCGGTTTGAACAGGCGCTCGATGATGTCTTCGTTGCCCAGCAGGTGCAAAAACTTGCTGCCCATCAGTGATTGCATGGCCACGGCACCGGCCAGCGACATCGAGCCGCGGGCAATTTCCTGCAGGGCCAGGCAGAACTCGGTCAGCGCCGTCCCGCTACCGCCGACTTCTTCGGGATAGCGCATGCCGAAGAAGCCGAGCTCGGCCAGTTCCTGAAACAGGGCGCGCGGATAGACCTTGGCTTCGTCCAGCGCTTCAGCTTGCGGCGCAATGCGCTCGTCGCAGAAGCGGGCGAAGGTGTCGCGGATCTGCTGCTGTTCGTCGGTCAGTTCAAAGTTCATGTAAGACTTTCACCACGGAGAGCACGGAGAACACAGAGAGCAGCAAAATCACTCCTGAAAGGACTTTCTCCGTGCCCTCCGTGTTCTCTGTGGTGATCATTTTGGTTTTCGTTCATCGCTCTACGCTGCCTCGTAGCCGTAGTCGCGCTGCGCCGCTTCGAGTGTGATGACGCCGTTGCGGATTTCCTCAGCCAGTAGTTTGCGGTCGCGCTTCTTCGGGTCGCCGTAGCCGCCGCCACCGCTGGCGACCTGGTGATAGGTGGTGCCCAGCGGCACGCCGGTGATCAGGTCCTTGTTCTTCGGCACCACGGTCTGGCCGTCCGGGTAATGCAGGCGGATGAAATTGAGGCCGCCTTCGCCACCGCCGAACAGACCGAAGGCCGGTTCGAAGTCGCCATCGCCGAATGTCACAAGTTGCGTGTCGTCGGAGCCGATTTTGAAAATTGTCTCGACACCGAGTCCGCCGCGCCATTGCCCGGCACCTGCCGAATCGGTCAGCAACTCGTGCTTGATCAGCGTGTGTGGGGTCTGCTGCTCGAACATTTCGTAATCCTGGTCGAGCACACCGCCGGAGGCATCGATCATGCCGATATGGTCATAGCCGTCGGTGCCCAGCATGCCGCCAGAACCACCCTTGAGGCCCATGAAGCCAATATCGACGTACTTCTCGCCATTCTTCGGATCAATACCAGTGGTCAGCGATGCCAGCAGATTGTTCCAGCCGGCCGTGACACGATCCGGCATCACGGGTGCCAGCGCGCGCTGAATGGCGTCGGCGTTGGGTGGGCAGAGGTGGTTGCCAAAAGTGGTGGCTTTGGGGTACGCCGCATTGAGGATGGTGCCGACCGGGATAACGATTTCGATTGGCTGCACCATGCCTTCGTTGTGCGGGATATCCGGGTTGACCATCTGCAAAAGGGTCAGGATGGTGGCCGAGGCACTGGAGGTGAAGGTGCCGTTAACAAAGCCATTGGTCTGCGCGTCGGTCTTCGAGTAATCGAACTTGATCGACTTGTCCTTGACCTCGATATCCACCCGGATCGTGTACTTCGAGCCGACAAATCGACCGTCGTAATAGACGTAGCCTTCGCCCGAGTAGTTGCCGTTGGGAATCTTGGCGATCTCGGCTTCCATCATCTTGCGCGTCGCCTCGAACAGCGCCTGCTTGTGCGATTCGTAGCTCTCGACGCCGTACTTCTTTAGTAGTTCCAGCAGGCGGCGTTCGCCGACGGTACAAGCACCCATCTCGGCCTTCATGTCGTGCTGCACAATGTCGAGGCGCACGTTGGCAAAAATCAGGTTCCACACGTCCTTGCGCAACTTGCCGCGCTCAACCACCTTGACCGGTGGGATGCGCAGGGCTTCCTGCCAGACCTCGACCGCATTCGGGTTATAGCCGCCGGCGACATTGCCGCCGATGTCGGCCTGATGGCCTTTGACCGCGGTCCATGCCACCAGCTTGTCTTCGAAGAACACCGGCTTGAAGGCGGCGACGTCGTTATTCTGATTGCCCAAGCTGAACACGTCGTTGTGAAAAATTACATCGCCAGGATAAATTTCGTCGCCGAAATATTCCTTGATGTATTTGCATACCGGTGCCAGCGAGAAAGCCAGGATGGGCAGGTTCTCGGTCTGCTCCAGCATGTTGCCGTCGCCATCGTAGAGACCGGTCACATAGTCTTTGGCCTCGCACAGAATCGGCGAACGCGTGGTCTGTTCCATCGAGATACTCATTTCGTCAGTGATCGACTTGAAGGTCCGCGCATAGACGGACAGCAAAATGGGATCAATCTTGGCACTCATGCCGTTACCTCCTTTTCTTGCATCAGGCATCCCTTGGCGAGGTCCTCGCGGCCCTTCTGGTAAATAACGAAGGAGCCCAGCGCATCGACCGCGCAGTCGTAGGAATCGCTGACAAAAATGGCCGTGGTTTCCTGTTCGATCATTGCCGGGCCGGTGACGCGGTTGCCGTAGTTCATTTTGTGGCCATCGTAGACCGGTGTTTCACGGAAGCTTTTCGTTTCGGGGATGTACATGCTGCGCTTGCCTTTCAGCGCCTTGGAAGCATCTGTACCGCCCCAGGCTTCGTGGCGATAGGTCGGCTTGTCGGTAATGCCGATGGCCTGAACGCGGACATTGATGATTTCGATGGGTGTGTCTTCCTGCTCCAGCGAGTAGCCGTAGAGCCTGTTGTGTTCGGTATTGAAGGCACGGGCGATGGCGACCGCATCGCAGCTGTCGATCAGTTCGCGCGGCACGCTGAAGGACACTTCGTGGTACTGCTTGATGTAGCGGCAGTCGAATTTGACATCATAACGACGACGCTCTTCGCTGATACGCTCCTCAGTTAGCTGTCGAGTGCCGTCCGCCGACATTTCGTCGATCATGGCCGTAAGCCGGGCCCAGTCAATGGCATCGAGGCGAGAAACGAATGTGCGTACAAAATCGTGCTTCAATTCGCTCATTAGCATGCCGAAGGCACACAGCACAGAGGATTCACGTGGCACTATTTGCAGCGGAATTTCAAGTTCGCTGCAGATCAGACAGGAATGGATGGGGCCGGCGCCGCCGGCTGGAATGACTGGAAATTCTCGTGGATCAAAGCCTCGTTTGATGGTGACTTCGCGCACGCCCTGGGCCATATTGTTGCAGGCGACGCGGTACATTCCGGCAGCTGCTTCCTCAATCGAAAGCCCCATGGGTTTGGCGATGTGTTCCTCGATCGCAGCGCGCGCCGCGGCACCGTCGAGCTTCATCTTGCCGCCAGCGAAGAAGCCGGGGTCAAGATAACCCAGTACGACATTGGCGTCAGTGGTGGCCGGTAGTTGGCCGCCTTTGCTGTAGCAAGCCGGGCCAGGATCGGCGCCTGCGCTTTGCGGGCCCATGCGCAGCATACCGCCTTCGTCAATCCATCCTATTGACCCGCCACCGGCGCCGATAGTATGGATGTCGAGCATCGGCAGGGCGATCTTGTGGCGCGCAATTTCGCCGTCGTTCTTGATCATCGGGGCGTCGACTGCCACCGATGCCTCGAAGCTGGTACCGCCCATATCGGTGGTTATGCACTTGTTCTGACCATGTAGCCGGACATAGAAGAGGCCTGCACCCGGGCCACCGGCAGGGCCGGAAAGAAGTGTCAGCGCCGCCTTCTCGCGGGCCAATTGTGGAGAAATGACGCCGCCGTTGGACTGCATGATCAGCAGCAGGTTCTTGAACCCGATGCCTTTGAGTCGCCCCACCAATTGATCCAGATAGTGATTGAGCTTGGGGCCGACGTAGGAATTCAAAGCCGTGGTGCTGACCCGCTCGTAGAAACGGATTGAAGGCAGCAAGTCGGTGGATACCGAAAGATATGCCTCGGGCATTTCATTTCTTACCAGTTCGGCGGCTGCCTGTTCGTGCGCCGGATTGGCAAAGGAATTCATGAAGCAGATTGAGACCGCTTGTACATTTTCTTGTTTGAACAGGTCAATCGCTTTCCTTATCTGATCCAGATCGAGCGGCGTGGTTTCGGCACCATTGCGGTCGAGTCGACCGGTGATTCCTGCGCGCAGATAGCGCGGCACCAAAGGTTTGACGTTGGTGTAGCGGTTGTTGTACTGCTCCTCGCGGATACCGCGCCGCATTTCCAGCGCGTCGCGTACGCCTTCCGTCGTCAGCAGTCCACACTTCGCGCCGGTCCCGGTCAGCGTGGCATTAGTGGTGACTGTGGTGCCGTGCACAATGGTGTCGATTGTCGGCGCAAAGTCTTCCAGCGACAGCGGCGGATCCATGCTGGCGGCGATATCGGTCAAGCCATTCACTACGGCGATGGACGGGTCAGAGGGTGTCGACAGTGATTTGAAGATCGCCGGTTCGGCATCGTCGCGGGTTACTACGAAGTCTGTAAACGTTCCACCGACGTCGATTCCGATTTTCAGCGCCATGAGATGATCTCCATCATTTTCGAATTGCAATTTAGTGGTTGTGAGAGTGCGCAATCATTTCGCGCACATCTTCCTTGCGAATCTTTCCCAGGGCGGTTTTCGGCAGTTGATTCACCACGATAACTTCCTTGGGGTATTTGTAGCGGGCAATACGACCTTCGAGCAGCTTTAGAACCATCTCGCTGGTCAATTGATTGTTGGCGCTTGGCACCACCACTGCAACGACTGTTTCACCCCAGCGTTCGTCAGGCCGTCCGATGACAGATGCCTCGGCAATGTCGGGACACTCGATCAGCAAATTTTCGATTTCGGCCGGATAGATATTCTCGCCGCCTGAAATAATCATATCCTTGCAGCGGCCATCGACATAAAGATAGCCTTCGTCATCCTGATGCCCCATGTCTCCAGTGTGAAACCAGCCGTCGATCAGCACTGAGTCTGTTGCTTGCTGGGCATTCCAGTAGCCGATCATTACGTTCTCGCCGCGTACCAGTATCTCGCCTGTATCACCGTGATTGACGTCGATGCTGCTGGCATCAACTATCCGTAGCTGGCAGTGGAGAGCGACCTTTCCCGTCGAGCCGATTTTGCGCCGTGCGTCCTCCGCCTTCAGATACACCGCTATCGGGCAGGTTTCGGTCGAGCCGTATACCTGCACAAGCGGTACGGCCTTGGCATGAACGGCCTCTATGACATGCCGGGGAACAATCGCCGAGCCGGTCGTAATCATGCGCAGACTTGAAAAGTCGGCTCTGGTCCAACGGCGATGCGCCATCATCATGTCCAGCTGCGCCGGTACCAGCACCGTCAGCGTGATGCCTTCCCGCTCGATCGCATCAAACGTTGCATCCGCGTCGAACTTTGGATGCAGTACCACGGTGCACCCGGCCTGCAGTGCCGGAGTGGTCTGGTTGTTGAGTCCACCGACATGGAACAGCGGAAGTGTGTTGAGGATGATGTCGTCCGCGCTTAGCGCGTGCATGTCGGTACTGTTGGCCGCGTTGCATTTCAGCGCTCCATGAGTCAGCAGCACGCCCTTCGGTTTTCCGGTCGAACCCGACGTGTAGCAGATCAGCAACGGTGTTGTTTGGTTGATTTGAGGCTGGCATGGTGCCGGACCGTTCGCCCGCTGGCAAAACTCGATCCAGGTGACCCATCCGTTGCTGGCAGCATCGAGGCTGACCATTGTTGTAGCACCAAATTCGGTGCGAAATGCTTCGATCTGATCCAAAAAAGGCGATTCAACGAAAAGCAGCGAGGGTGTGCAATCAGCCAGCATCTGTCTATGTTCGGGGCCAGCGAGCCTCCAATTCAGCGGCATGAACAGTGCGCCGATTCGTGCACTGGCAAACAGTAAAGCCAGCATTTCAGGGCTGTTGTAGCCCAGGTAAGCGACACAGTCGCCGAACTTGACACCGGATGAGGCAAGTGAAGCTGCCAGCCTATCCACAAGTTCCGCTAGTTCGGCGTAGGAGATGTCGCGGCCCGAAAAACGGATTGCCGTTTTTTCGGGGCTCCGCTCAGCGTTGATCTTTATCCAGTTTGCGATGCTCATAAATCGCCCTGATCACCAAGCCTGTAGACGGCTTTTGTGCATTCCTTTTCGAAGGTGAGTAACATGGAATTTGGCTACGACGAGCGCTTTACTTGGCGTCGCATACTTCCAAAACTACGGACATGGCGGTATCGCCCGCGGCACATCCGGTGAAAAGGCCGAAGCCACCACCGCGAATGGCCAGTTCCTCGATTAATTCAATGATTGCGCGCGTGCCCATTGGCGCCTGAGGATGCCCCCATACCAGCGAACAGCCGTAGTTGTTCATGGACATCAGATCGGCGCCGGTCTGCTTGGCAAAGAACAAGTCGTTAACCGCGAACGGATTGTGCGTCTTGATTGCGGTCATCTGGTCGACGCTGCGTCCGGCCTGACTCAGCGCCCGCTGGGCCGCTGGCAGCATGGCCTCAGGCATGTAGGCCATCTCGACCCGGGCCAGGCCGAATCCGTGCAATCGGATGGCGATCTTTGGATCGGTCGACAATTCGCGCGCCTTTTCGCGCGTGGTGACAACAATCGCCGCGTTGCCGTCGGCCGGATGCGTCTGGTCGCCGAAGGTGACAGTTCCGTTCGGCATCACCGGTTTCAGTTTCGCCAGCCCTTCGGCGGTCGATTGAGAAAAGCCTTCATCGCCCGCCATCGTATTCGCGGTCTTCTTGAAGTTGGGTGTGGGTACGTCAAAGGGCAGCGTCATGAAGCGTTTGAGGAATGCGGAATCGTTCTCCAGCGACTGCCGATACTGCTCCTCACGTCTCAGTACCAGTTCGTGCTGCTCGGCAGTACCGATGCCATGCCGGCTGGCAACATTTTCCGCCGTCTGTAGCATCGCATGGCCGCCCAACGGGTCGCAGCCGAAGTTGTCCATCACCCAGTCCTCTGCCGCTCCCGTTCCGCCCGGGCCGCGCGGATTCGGGTAGTAGATATGTGGTCCGTTAGAGGTTCGGTCGCAATTGATGGCCAGTACGGCGCTGGCCATGCCGGCTTCGATTTCCTGGGTTGCTGCCAGCAGCGTTCGCACGCCGGTCGCGCAGGCCTGCATCAAGGTGGGCCCACCGGCATTCGAGGCACCGATCATTCCTGTCAGCCAGGGCAGACCATAAAAGGAATGCTTCTGCGGCACCGAGAGACCAAGTACGCCATAGTCGAAAGACTTCGGATCTATCTTGCGTTTTGCCAATTCATGGCGCGCGACATGGGCAGCGAACTCTATGCTGTGAAGATTGGCAAAGCTGCCCTGCCAGCGAGAGAAGGGCGTGCTCCAGTAAGCGCCATAAGGGATTTCTGCTTTGTAAGTCATTTTGATTTCTCGGTTGCGCGTGACGTCTGGGAGCTCGCCGTGACTTCTCCCGTCTCGCTTGTATTTGATGGTGCCGCAGATCCATTCTGTTTGGCGGCGTGCTGTTCGATTTCCTTTTCCTTGTTGATCTGTTCAATGGCGACAATAAGAAAGTGCTTTGCTGCCTCCAGATGCTTGACCATCGCCTCGGCTGCAGCTTTCTCGTCCCGGCTCTTGAATGCCGCATGAATGTTCTTCATGCCTGTTAGCGCTGCTTTTCTGGCATTCGCATCACCCAGCGTCAGTACGCGTAAAAAGCGCACATGACCAACGTACTGGTCCAGGAGTTTCGACATTCTCCGATTTGGCACCAGCGCACGCCATGAGTTGTGGAAGCGGCCATTGGCCTCCAGAAACGCTCTGAAATCACCCTTTTTGTCTGCAGCAATTGCATCGTCAATCTCCGACGCCATGCTCGCCAGATCAGCCGCACTGGTGATTTCGGCGACGGCGCTGCTTGCTGCTGTGGGTTCCAGCAAAAAGCGCAATTGGTAAATTTCCTCAATGTCGGTATCCGTCAGCTCAGGGACAACGAAGCCCCGACCTTCGACGACAATCATGCCTTCGCTTTCCAGGCGCGCCAATGCTTCTCGTACCGGTGTCCGTGAAACGGCTAGCTGCGCCGCCAGGTTCACTTCCTGCAAACGCTCGCCCGGCCTGATCTGATGGTTACCGATGCTGTCGCGCAATTGGTGATAAACCCGGTCTGCTAAGCCGGCAGGTCTGTCAAGGGGTTTGATGGACGTGTTCATGGCAATATTGAGTACGCTGTTGCGCTCCGCACATAGAATACTGGATACTGTATACGCAGTGGGTTGTGAGTGTCAATAGAAACAGGTAAACAAGTATGGTTATTGCGGTGGAAGATCTAGCTAAAGGAATTGCGGCAGGGCAGAGGCATGCGTTGGCTCGTGCTTTGTCTTTGGCGGAGCGGGATATTGCTTCAACGGTAAGTCTGCTTTCATTGCTTTCTGATCTTTTAGGAAGGGCGCATGTAGTCGGGGTCACCGGGCCGCCAGGGGCTGGCAAGTCCACCCTAGTCGGGGTCATGGTGAAAGCGCTCATTGAGATGGGGCAGCGTGTCGCGGTGTTGGCTGTGGATCCGTCCAGCCCTGTAACCGGCGGTGCTTTGCTCGGCGATCGGTTTCGTATCGGCGAGACATTTGCCGACGACCGTTCATTCATCCGATCGACTGCCACACGCGGCAGTCTGGGCGGACTGACCAGCGCAGCGGCTCAGATGGTCAAATTGATGGATGCTGCCGGGTTCGATATCGTCGTGGTCGAAACGGTAGGTACCGGCCAGTCGGATACCGACGTCACGGGTCTGGCAGATACGACTTTAGTGGTGTTTCCACCAGGCCTGGGCGACGAGTTGCAGGCAATCAAGGCTGGCATTCTGGAACTCGCGGATTTGCTGGTTGTTACCAAGAGTGATACCGAAGCTGCAAAGCTGGCCTGCCAGGCTTTGCAAACGGTCGCACCACTTTGGCGTCATGCGCCACCGATTCATTTGGTTAGTGCGTTGACGGGAGAGGGGATTAGCGAACTTGTTGCGACCCTTATCGCGCGTGTTAGAGATTTGCCGTCATCCGAGCGAAGCAGAAATCACAAAAAACTGCAGGGGCAATCCACCCTCACAGAATTATTTCAGAAATTGTGGTCGGAATTGGCGAATAGCGCTCCGGCTGAGATGACGAGTGGCTTGGTATATCAAATATTGACTACCGAGAAGGATGCAAAATCGTCCGGTTTGAAAGTGCTGTGTACTGCCTCCTCACCAAACAGTTCGTTTCAGTTAGGCGCGGTGGCTGGCGCACTGTTTGTCTCAGCAGCGAGTTTGAGTTTGAACTGTTCGATTGATGATTCGGAGATATCCAAGAACAGGCTGCACTTGTTTTTGAAGTATGTTGAATAGGAAAAATTGGAATCTGTAATTAACAAAGTCTGGACTTGTTGAGTTCCTATTTGCGACTGACTCCGACAGGTATTTGGCCAGCCGTATTCCAGGCGGGGCCGTTAAGCCATGAATCGCCTTCGATGTAGCTGCGTAGCATGGGAAGCGAATCGAGGCCCCAAAAATTCTTGCCTTCGATGAAAAAGCTTGGCACACCAAATACTCCTCGTGCGATTGCTTCCTCGGTATTGTTCTTGAGCTGTGCCTTGACGTCCTCATCTGCAGGTTTTCCAACCGGCTGAATGGCCTTTTGAAGCTCGGATAGTCGGTCAGGATCCGTGGCATCTAGTCCGCCGTGCCAAACGTGATGGAATATTGCCGCACAAACTGCGTGATCGGGGTGCCCTTGCGGATTTGATGCAATGGCAAGGCGCAACAAAGGTAGTGGATTGAACGGATGCGCTGCCGGGGTTTGCAAATCGACTCCACTGACATGTGCCAACCATTGAATCTGGCGAAATGTCCAGTCTCTCTTATCCGCGATTTCCGCCGGACCGAGTTGTCCATGATGTTTCAACAGTCCCGCAAACAATACTGGCTTGTAGGTGATCTGATAGTCAAGCCCTGCCAACGCGTTAAGGTGTTTTTCAAAGGCAAGGTACGCGTATGGAGAAATCACATCCAGATAGAAGTCAATATTCCTCACGGTATCCCCAAATTGGTGAAATTGGATTGGCGATCAACATTTGCCAACTAATCTTCCGGTTACGAAAGAAAAACGGGAACCAAGGTTCCCGTCGCAATTCTCGAAACCATTTTCTCCTCAGTCTTCGTATTTGAAAGACATAGATACGCGCGCGCGAAAGGCAGCCACTTTTCCGTTTTCCAACTTCATGTCGAGCTTGGTAATTTCCGCAACGCGAAGATCGCGCAGAGTTTTGGATGCTGACTCAACAGCAGATCGGGCGGCATCTTCCCAGGAAATTTTGCTGGAACCAACTACTTCCACGATCTTATAGACAGGGTTCTCGTTCTTTGACTTTTTTGCCATGGTCACACCTCCGATGGAATATTGATCGAGCCGATTGCTACAGTCGGCAAAACCATCATAGCCCAATCGCGTGGGCGAGGTGAATCTTCGACTCCCTGCCGCGGTCGGTCTTAACCTCCAGCGATGATGGGCACCAGTTGCACTCGGTCCCCACTGTGCAGCAGCTTGCTGATTTCACCCGACAAAATCATCTCTCCATTGACGGTTACGTTCCATGATGGATCGTCCAGCGCCGAGCGTGCCTCGGGCAGATGGCGCCGCAATGCACTGCGAAGCTCGCTGACATTGGCAACCGGTGAATCAATGACGATCGACTTTTCCGGTGCGCCTGGCAGTGGTCTTGGCAATTCGACACGAAGTGCAAATCCGGTAGTGGCCAGGGCCAGTTTCTGGTGCCAGTCGGCCCGCGGAACGCCTTCGCTGTTGAAACCGGTCAGCTCGTAAAAACGCGACTTCATTGATTCGAACTGTTTACGGTCGATCTTTTCGCCCTTGAACGGCCCCGTATCTATCGGCTCTTCAAACCAGCGGCTGGGCAGAGTGTCATCCTTACCACGCAGGCCAAGCCGGAAATTGAGCATATGTTCCAGGCCCGTAATGTTGCGACCGACCTCATCGAGTTGTTCCGCCGTGATGGAGTGACCGGTCAGGGTGCTGACCTGGATTGCAAAATCGCCGCAGTCAGGAAGAGTCGGCGAGTTGAACAGTTTGGTGTTGAAGCGGCACATACCCACCGAGTCGCCAACGGCAAAAGTGTTTTCGCAGCGGCGAACGGCAATTTCCTTGCCCTCATAGGCATTCGGTTGTGGTGCAACGGTGCCACCATAGAGCTCGGCCTTGAATGCCGCATCGTCGTTGACCCGGGCATTAATCTCCAGCGTGACGCGATTGCGCAGATGATCCATGCCACGCGTTGCGACCGACAGGCCGAGCGCGAATGCCTTCAGAATTCGCGCATCGTGGGGGTCGGACTGGAACAGGCCCTTCACCGCCATGCGGTACTCCAGTGCCTCCAGCGGATACTTGCCGCGTTCTACGGCACGAGCCGAGTCGGCGATGGTGTCGCCGAAACCCTCGCGTTTAGCGGTCATGAACAAGAGTTTTTCAATGACCTCATAATTGCCCCAGGACAGATCCAGCCCTCCGGTGTGGCTGGCATCGATGATCCCGCGCTGCCACAACTCCATTGCCCAGGATATCGCGCTGCCGGTGGAAGCCGAGTCGAGACCGAGGTCGTTGAGGATGTTGTTCAGACGTAATACCTGTTCCGGTTCACGCAGACCGATCATCGGGCCGAACTTGCCCAGCGTCACATACTCAGGGCCATCGCCCTTGTCGTACTTGTCGAACTGGCCGTCGCCCTTGATTCCGTTGTAGGTCTTTTGCTTTAGGTGTTCGATGTCTGCCTGGGCCCTGTCGTAGCTGGCATTGCCCTTGAGTCCCTTGAGCGCTGCGGAACCCCAGCCGCCTTTTCCTTCGGGGGTCATGTCGTTCTGGTTGCGGCAATGCACGGGGCACTTGAAGCAGCCGTCCATGCCAGGACGATAGGGGTCGAAATTGTCGGCATCGAGTGATTCGTGCCACGCCGTGGTCTGGTTGTTGAGTGTGCCCATTGCGCCGAGTACGCGTGACGGCTTATAGAGAAAGGGTGTGCCGACTTGCTTGAGCGCGTTCTTGATGACTGAGGTAGATGTGATCTTGCGGCCGACGATCTTGTTGTGTTCCTTCATCTGCTTTGCCATGGGTGCATCGCTGGGCCTGCCGAGAATCATGATGGCCTTCAGGCGCATCGAACCCATCTTGGCACCGGCGCCGCCACGCGCCCAAATTGATTTGATGCCACCCATGATCCCGCTGCACAATGCCAGGTTTTCGCCGGCACTAGTGATGCGGGCCAGCGCCATGTCCTTGCGCTCAACACACTTGAAGTCGCGCTCGATCGCGGCCGCGGTATCCATATTGTCGAGTCCGACATAGGGTGCCGCATCGAGAAACTCGATCGTGTCACCCGCGAGTTTCAGCAGTGTCCATTGCGCCGCAAGGCCGTAGAGCACTATATGGTCATAGCCAAGGCGCTTGGTGAAGGCAGGGAAATAGTCGCCCGCGCTGGAGTCCAGAAATGCATAGCTGTCAGGCGAACGACTGGTGAAATTACCTCGGGTTGCCGAGGGCATGTCACCGGTTAATGTCCCCGCGCCAAAAATCAGCGGAATCTCTGGATCAAGTGCGTCTCGGTCTTCCTCCAACAGGTTATAGAGAAGGACCATGTTCGCCCCTCGGCCGCCGAGAAAGGTACGCATTATTTCGGCTGGAAGATACTTGCGACGGGTTTCGCGACGCTCAAGGTCAACGAACAGTACCGCTCCCTGAGTTTGATACTGGGGCGCATCGTGCATGCGTGCGCACAACAGATCAATCTTGTCTCTGACGCTCATCGCCCACTCTCCAAATTATCGATCCATCAATGATAATTAATATACTACACTGATTGTTTGAAGTCCATCAATATAGGTGGAAAATGTGCCGACTTCGCTCCATGTCCTGGATCGAAATCAGCAGCTGATTCAGCGGTGCTCTGGAAATACCTTTTGCAGGAGTTCGAACAGTGTCTTGCGTTCGGAATCGCTAAAGTTCGACAGCAGGCGCTTTTCGTGTTGATTGACCTGGCGTTTCAGTTTGCGCAACAGAGCGACTCCATCGGCGGTCAGGCGGATCGCGTTGGAGCGGCGATCGTGAAGGGCGGTGCGTCGCTCAACCAGTCCACGCCGCACGAGGTTGTCGATTACAGTAACAACGGTTGAGCGATCGAGGTGTGCGGCCCGGGCAAGCTCGCTTTGTTTGAGGTCGGGATTGGCTTCAATAATCACCAGAACACCAAAAAGGCCAGGCGTTACATCAAGTTCCCCTGGACCCTTGGCAAAATCCCGAAACAAGGCGATTTGCGCCATGCGCAGATGGTAACCAACGAGGCTTGGTAGAAGGCCGAAGTCCAGTTTGGTGGGCTTCTCCTTTTCAGGCATTTTTGCAGGAGTCATCTTTTTGAATCGGCAGGAAACACTGCCGCTAATAGGTGATTCTGGAAGATTATCACCAGACCGAATATCCTTGGTCAAATTGTTTGAGTACAAGCGAGTTTGCGAAGACCGGAAATGTTCAAATTGCAACGTCTCGCATCAATTAGACTGGTCCGTGGATATGCCGTGATCGCGCAGATAGCGCTATCAGTCGGCACGAGTTCGATTATTCATCGAGTTGTACATGAAAGCGCTTGGCCTTCATTTCGAAGCGGGGCAGGGCATTGCGCTCGACATGATGCACCCGTGGCCGAAAGGCCAGCATGGTGTCCAGCTTTATGGCTATCTCATGAACCACCTCGGGATCGGCGCCCTCGCACAGCTCAACTTCGATGTCCATTTCGTCCATCTGTTTGACTTTGTTCACAGTGATGCGGAATTCATCGACCTCGGTGAACTTGCGAATGATGTTCTCGACGCCAGCCGGGAAGACGTTGACTCCGCGCACCGTTACCATGTCATCGGCCCGGCCCAGAATGCCGCCCTCGAAACGCAATGAGGTGCGACCGCAGTCGCAGCGGTCTGTCGTGACTTCAACCAGATCACCAGTGCGGTAGCGAATCACTGGGAATCCCCAGCGCCCCAGATTGGTGATCACCAGTTCGCCGCGCTCTCCCGGCGCAACCGCCTCGCCTGTATGCGGATTGATAACTTCAGCGATGTACTCGGTTTCGATCAGGTGGGTGCCGCCGGGTTGCACGTGGCACTCGAAAGAATGTGCGCCGACTTCCGAGGCGCCGGCATGGTCAAAGCACTTGGCTGTCCAAGTGTTTTCGATGCGCTGTTTGGTTGCCGGTATGTTGGCGCCCGGTTCGCCGGCGTGCACCGTGGCTTTCATCGGAATGGTGCTGAGATCGAAACCGATTTCGTGCGCAACTTCGGCCAGTCGCAGGGCGTAGGTCGGAGTACAGCACAGAACGGTTGCACCGGTCTCACGCATCAGTTCGAGACGTTGCGTTGAATCACGCCCGCCGCCCGGAATCATCACGGCACCGATCTTGCGCGCGCCTTCGACTGCTGCCCAAAAGCCGATGAAGGGGCCGAAGGCAAAGGCCATGAACAGGCGGTCCGAGGCAGTAACACCGGCTCCGGCCAGTACGTGGCCCCAACAGCGGCCCCACCAGTCCCAGGATTCATGGGTGTCCATCACTTTGAGCGGTACCCCCGTCGTTCCCGATGTCTGATGCATGCGCACGTAGGCTTCGACGGGATAAGTCAGGTTGGTGCCGAAAGGCCCATGGGCGGCCTGGTCATCCATCAGCTCACCCTTCATGGTCAGGGGCAGTCGAGACAGATCAGCCAGCGACGTGATGTCGGATGGCTGCACGCCAGCCGCTTTCCATTTGTCTGTGTAGAACATGTTCTTGTTCCACAACTCGGCCATCATTGCCTGCAGTTTCTCCAACTGCAAAGCCGCCAGTTGCTCGCGTGGCAACGTTTCGGTCGCTTCGTCAAAGTAGATCATGAATTAGTTACCTGAAATGGGTAGAGGGTGTGGGGCAGTGAATCAACCAGTGACGTTCGAAAAATCTGTAAAGTGTCAGTATGATTTCGCTATCCGCCGGCAATGATGGGCACCAGAGCAACGCGATCACCGCTGGAGATGGGTACGGCTTTCTCTCCCGAAAGCACCATGTCGCCATTTACTGCGATGTTCCAGGAGCTATCGTTCAAATCTTCCGCAGCCTCGGGAAATTTGCGTAGCAGTGCCTGGCGCAATTCGGTGACATCACTCACCAACTCGTCAATGACTACAGTTGATTCAGGTGCTCCAGGCAGCTGTTTTGGCAGTTCGACACGTACCGAGAACCCGGTGATCAGTCGCGAGAGCTTTTCATGCCATTCTGACGCTGGCAGACCCTCCGAGTTGAGGCCGGTGACCGTGTAGAAGCGTTGCTTCATCGCTTCGAACTCCGTGCGATCAATCTTCTCACCGGCGAAGGGGCCATCCGTCAGGGCTTCCTCAAACCAGCGCTTGGGCAAGGTGTCGTCCTTCGCACGCAGGCCGAATCTGAAATTCAGCATCCGTTCGACGCCAGTGACATTGCGGCCTATTTCGTCCATCTCCGCTTCTACAAATGATTGGCCGGTGAGTGACGTCAGCTGAGTGGCGAAGTCGTTAAGATCGGGCAGGGTCGGTGAGTTGAACAACTTGGTATTGAAACGGCACATGCCGACAGAGTCGCCTACTGCGTAGTTGTTTTCACACTTGCGGACGGCATGCTCTTTGCCAACGTAACTATTCGGCTCGGCAGAAACGGTACCGTTGTACAAGGCCGTTTTAAACGCTGGATCATCGTTGATGCGCGCGTTGATTTCAAGAGTGACCCGGTTGCGCAGATGATCCATGCCACGGGTTGCCACAGACAGACCAAGAGCAAAGGCCTTGAGAATCCGCGAGTCGTGTGGATCGGACTGGAACAGGCCTTTGACTGCCATGCGGTAGTCAAGCGCTTCCGGCGGATACTTGCCGCGTTCGACTGCGCGCGCGGAGTCGGCGATGGTGTCGCCGAAACCCTCACGTTTTGCGGTCATGAACAGTAATTTTTCGACGACCTCGTAGTTGCCCCACAACAGATCGATGCCGCCGGTCTCTTTTTGCGTGATGATGCCGCGCTGATAAAGCTCCATGGCCCAGGCAATCGAACTACCGGTGGAGGCTGAGTCCAGACCGAGGTCGTTGAGGATGTTGTTCAAACGTAGTACCTGTTCCGGCTCCTTGATGCCTATCATCGGGCCGAACTTGCCGAGAGTGACGTACTCCGGACCATCGCCCTTGTCGTACTTGTCGTACTTTCCATCGTTGTGGATGCCGTTGTAGGTGCGCTGCTTGCCGTGCTCGACGGAAGCCTGTGCCTTGTCATAGCTGGCATTACCGGTCAGCCCCTTGAGTGCGGAGGCACCCCAGCCGCCTTCCGCTTCGGGCGTCATGTCGTTCTGATTGCGGCAATGCACAGGGCACAGATAACAGCCGTCCATGCCGGGACGATAAGGATCGAAATTGTCGGCGTCGAGTTTTTCCGTCCAGCTTGTTTCCTGGTTATTCTTTGTCCCAAGCGCAGACAAGACGCGGCTCGGCTTGTAGAGAAAAGGCGTGCCGACCATCTTCAGGGCGTTCTTGATCACACTGGTGGATATGATCTTCTTGCCGATGATCTTGTTGTACTTGGCCATGGGTTCGACCGGCTGCAGATCTTTTGGTGCGCCATGAATCATGATCGCCTTGAGCTTGAGTGAGCCCATCTTGGCACCACCGCCACCACGCGCCCAGATTGCCTTGATGCCGCCCATGATGCCGCTGCATAGCACCTGGTTTTCACCCGAGGTAGTAATGCGGGCCAAAGCCATATCCTCACGCTCGACACAGTTGTAGTCGCGCTGAATGGCTGCGGCCATATCTAAGTTGTCGAGGCCAGCGTAGGGCGCGGCATCGACAAAATCGACATCGTTATAGGCGATCTTGAGCATGGTCCACGCGGCAGACTGACCATATAGAACAACATGGTCATAGCCGTGGCAGCGCTGGAAAGAAGGAAAGTAGTCGCCAGCGTTCGCGTCGAGAATTGCATAACTGTCGGGCGATTTACTGGAGATGTTGCCACGGGTGGCCGAGGGCATGCTGCTGGTCAGGACGCCTGATCCAAATATCAGCGGAATTTCAGGATCAAGTGCGTCGCGCTCCTCTTCCATCAGGTTGTAAAGCAGCCACATGTTGGCGCCACGCCCTCCAAGAAAGTTTCGCAGGACTTCAAGAGGCAGGTATTTTTTCAGCGTCTTGCGCTGTTCGAGATCGACGAAGAGAACTGCGCCCTGTGAATTGTATTGTGGCGTGTCATGCATGCGGGCGACGAGTCGCGCCAGTTTGTCTCTGATACCCATTTCTCTGAACTCCTTGTATTTGACCTATCAGGCGGCTTTTTGCGCCATCAGACGTTCGTACTTGCTCTGCAATTCATCCTTGCTCTCAGGATGATCAGGATCGGGAACAATGGCGCGTACCGGGCAGACTTTTACGCACTGGGACACTGCGTGATGTCCTACGCACTCCGTGCACAATTCCGGGTTGATGTAAAAGATGTCCTCACCAGTTGAAATCGCCTTGTTCGGGCACGGTGCCAGGCATACATCGCAGGCGATGCACAGATCATTTATGAGTAGCGCCATCTGGATTTTCCTTCAGTGAATAGTGGATTTGAAAGGGATTCAATTGTGTACGTGCCATCTGGTGCTTGCTATTCCTGGCCCAGTGGCGGATCGGGGTCGTCAACCGCCACCGCGTCGCCGGGACCGCATTTGGTCAGCCAGTCTTCCAGCCAACCGATGTGCTCCTGCTCTTCGTCGGCGAACTGCCGGGCCATCTGTTTGACGTCTGCCGCGGTCGCTGTATCCGCAATGCCGGCATAGAATTCGGCGGCGCTGCGCTCATGCTCGTACGCGAGCAGAATGGCCTCCCGCACCGACAATTGATAGTGCACCCTGCCGATATCAATGGCTTCCGGACTTTCAGCGCCAGTCCATTTGAAGTCCCAGGGTGCATAGTGAGGCAGCTCGATTTTCGAGCATATTTCTGTGATCTCGGCCAAGTGCTTCATTTCGGCTTTTTCCAGACGCCGAAAGATCACCGCAACATCGTCTCTATGATGCGTTTCCATCTGCTCGGCGAGTTCACCATAGCGTTCGGCAGCCTCGGTCTCCATCGCAAGTGCATGCGCAAGAAGTTCGGGAATGGTGTGGATGAGTCCATCCTTATTTGGAGCCGTGCTCATAGCGCAAATCTCGCTTCCAGTTCAGCAATTGATCCATCTGTGTTCTCATGTTCAGGCCTAAACGGTGGGCGCTCGCCTTTGTATAAAACCTTGCCTACATTGAAGCCATCGTCGGTCATCAGACGGCGCGCGGCGCGTGCGGCGTCACCGGTATAGTCAACCGTTGCGGTGCGCACGATGTCGCGCCACTCCGCCTGTTCGGGTCTAAAGGTAACGCATGGGCTCAGAACCTGTACCAGTGAGAAACCGGGGTGGCGAATAGCTTCCACGATGATCTGAGCCATGTTGACCGGATCGCTGCTTGAAACGCGGGCGATGAAATTCGCACCGGACGCCAATCCAACAACCAGCGGCTGGAATGGATTTATTCCTGTTCCCTCTGGCGTCAGTTTGCTGCCTTCCCAGTCAGGGGAAGTTGTCGGCGAGGCCTGGCCTTTGGTCATTCCGTATACCTGATTGTCCATGACGATATAGGTGATATCGACATTGCGGCGGCAGGCATGCAGAAAGTGGTTTCCACCGATTGAAAAACCGTCGCCGTCACCGCCGGTGACCAGCACAGTCAATTCGGGGCGAGCGAGTTTCAGTCCGGTGGCTACCGGTAAGGCGCGGCCATGGACGCCATGAAAACCGTACACGCTGGTATAGGCGGGGATTCGTGAGGAACAACCGATGCCCGAGACAACCGCGACATCTTCCGGCGGTAGTGCGAGTTCGGCAAGAGCCCGCGTAAGCGCATTGAGCACCGTGTAGTCGCCACACCCTGGACACCAAATGGGTTTCAGTTCTGATTTGAAATCTTTTGCCTTGAACTTACGCGCAACAGTTTCCATCATGCACTCCAGGATTTAAGTTGTTCCAGAATTCGGGCAGGGCCGAATCCGAGAGGGCCAGCTTGATGCATTGCCAGAGTTTCTTTCGGCAAATCGTAGAACGCTCTAAGCATCCGGTAGAACTGTCCGCTATGTGATTGCTCGACGACAACGGCACGGGAAATGCCTTCCAGGGCGGCAGCCATTTTTTCCGGTTGTACCGGTGCTATCAGACGGATGGAAATCAGGCGAGCCTTACCTCCCGAATCAGAGAATCTTTGCAGGGACTCCCGAGCCGGACCGGTTGAGGATCCCCAGGTGATGATTGCGATATCTCCCGGGCCATTGTCTGCGTCAGTGATCTCAGCCCAGTGGTCACCGTAGTTGAACTGGGTGATTTTTCGCAGGCGTTTGTCCATTTGAGCCTGGTGATCGGACGCTTGCGACGAAGGTGTTCCAAATTCATTGTGTTCAAGACCGTCAGCCGTATGGGTCAGCCCAGGCGTTCCAGGGATCGCCATGGGTGAAACACCCGATGCGGTCACTGCATAACGTTTATAGCGTTCGCCCTCGACGGCGACTTTCGCGGTTTCGCGCTGGCCGATGAATGCCAGCTCAGCGGGGCGCGGAATGATTGCCCGAGATTGTCCCAAGGCTTGGTCGGTAAGGACCAGCGTCGGAGTTTGCATCGCCTCGGCGAGATGCACGGCCCACTGTGAAGTAAACAAACAGTCGGAAACCGAGTTGGCCGCCAGAACGATGTGCGGCGCATCACCGTGCAAGCCATACACCGCGATATTCAAATCGCTTTGTTCCGATTTGGTGGCGATACCGGTCGAAGGGCCGACGCGCATTACGTCGACCACTACCAGCGGGACTTCAGCGGCGACGGCCAATCCGAGCGACTCGATCATCAGCGACAGACCAGGGCCGGAAGTTGCTGTCATTGCTGGCACGCCACCATAGGAGGCACCGATGATCTGGTTGATGGATGCCAGTTCGTCCTCGGCCTGCACCAGGACGCCGCCCACTTTGGCGAGAGAGGGTGCCAACCACTCCAGTACTTCGGTCGCTGGAGTAATCGGATAGGCGGCGACAAACCGTACCCCACCGCGAATGACTCCCAGGCCGGTTGCTTCATTGCCGGTGATACTCCAGCGCGCCTGCACTGAACTCGAAACGGTCGGTAATTTTGGAATCTCCGGTATATCCGTTGCAGCGGCGACACCCGCGTGAAATGCCGCCATGCTGGCTTCTATCGCTGCCTGGCCTTTTCGCTTCAAGGCTTTCTCGACCACTTCCTGCATGGCTTCCGGGGGCAGGCCAATCATTGCGGCAATGGCGCCCAAAGCCACCATGTTGGGACGCCCATTTTCAATGCCGCCAGCGATTTCAGACATGGCCAGCCCGAATTCACGTGGCTTGGCGCTCAACAAGCCTTCCGGAGCACTGCCGTGCGCAGGGTCACCAACGATCAGGCTGTTTGCGGCAAGTGGTATTTCCGCCGCAAATCGAGTGATGTTTTCCCAGTCGATGGCCATAAGCAAGTGATAGTTGTCATCGTGAGACATGATTGGTTCGGTCGCGAATCTCAACATGGCGGCGGCCTCGCCGCCGCGAATCTGCGGCCCCGAAGAGCGGCTCATCAATGCATACCAGCCGGCTTGCGCTGCGGCATCCAGCAGCAGGGAGCCTGCTGTAACAACACCAGCTCCGCCACTTCCTGCGATTACCAAAGAAACACTTTGCACAGTCATTTGCAATTCCTTTATCGAGCAGAATATGTCTAAGCTTCAATTGTTTAGTTGGTTTGTAAAAACCCTACTGGTATTGCAGGATATCTGTTTAAATGGTGGAAGTCAAATCATTTGACGGCCATCTGTGGGTGGTTCGGTAACGAAATCAAATTGATCATTGGGCTGATTCAGGAAACGTCATTTGCTCGAGGTGTGCCGGCCATGGAGTCCTGCTCTTGCCGTGCCACCAGCGCCGACTTTCTGCAGCCATGAAGATGAGTGGCGCTGGGCCTAGCTGCGGCTCAGGTTTGCAGGAAATTTAGCGTTGTTCCATCAAGTACTAGACCGGTGAGCACGCCGCTACTGTAGGCACCCGTATCGATGCCGATACGGTTGTGGCGAACTACCGGTTGGGAGGAAATATTGTGGCCGTGCACGATGATCGCGCCATGATCCAGATCGGAATCGAGAAAGGATTTCCGGATCCACATGCAGTCGTGGTCGCTCTGTTCAGTGAGCGGAACGCCTGGGCGTACGCCGCCATGGACGAAACAGTAGTCGCCGGCGTGATAGCGGATCCGCAGCGATTCGAAGAAGTCGCGATGAGCCTGCGGCAAGGCGGACGCAAAACGATCGCGCAGGACCGCCATACTTGCGTCGTCACGGGCTTGCGGGTCAGGAAATGCGACGCCGTAGTGGCGCAGCGCGTCAAGACCCCCATAATCAAACCAGAGTCGGCCGGCATCGTGATCTCCGTCGAGAAACCTCAGCAGCAGGTCTTCGTGATTGCCTTTGAGCGTTATCCGCTCGAATCCATCGGGCAGCCATTTTCGAACTAGATCGATGACACCGCGTGAGTCCTCGCCTCGACTGACGTAGTCGCCAAGATAGACAACAAATCTGTGTATTGCCCGTCGCTGGCTCACATCTTCTGAGATGCGATCATGCAACGCGGCAAGCAGATCGACGCGACCGTGGATGTCGCCGATGGCGTAGATAACGGTATCGGGAGGTGTCCGTGGTGTCATGTCCGAATCGCTGGTTGCCGTCGGTATGGCTGGCCTTTCGGAACTGTGCTAGCCATCCGGTGGAGTCGCTCTGATCTGTATCAGGCCGCGAAATCGCGCAATTCGGCATACACCGCCTGCTCCATCCTGAGCATGGCTTCACGTTGCTCGGCGGGCCATTGATACATCAGCGCCGTGGTGCTGACACCAGCCCACGATTGATCTTTGGTGCCCATGACCTCCATCTCGAACATCATGATCGATGCCGGCTCCGAGGCGTCGATTCTGTCCTTGATCTGGCGCGACTTGCCCTTGATCAGGTAACTCACGTCACCCGGGCCGATGATCTGAAGTGATACCTGGCTGGTGCGCTGAATATTGGCCATTGCAGAGCCGCCGTAATCAACACCGAAACGCAGTCGTTTTTTGTCGAGGCTCACCACCCAGGTATAGGCAGAGGTCGCGTAGCCATCGGCACCTACGGTAAGCATCAAGCCCGGTGCGCCGGGACGCAGGTAGCCGTTCAGTTTTTCGGGAAGTGTTGAGGTGATATTGCCTATCATATTTGTTACTCCTGTGGGTGATAGAGGCCGTCAGGACGGTTGCCATCGATCGATGGTGTCTCTGACGACAGAAAAAAACCAGTGATCCGTTGCGGTTCCAGCGACGGGAGCAAGCTGAGCCGGCATGCGATCAGCCGAAAAAAGTTCGGCTTCGCTGGCATCGTCTCCCGCCGTCAGTTGTCCGCCGATAGAGTGCGCTCGGTAAGCAATGATCAGTACATCTACATTGGCTTGGGAATACACATTGATCAGCCCGTCCAGTGCGATGTCGAGGCCGCATTCTTCGCGCGCCTCCCGTATTACCGCTTCCGGTACCGTTTCCCCGCATTCGACATAGCCGGCTGGTGGAGCCCAGTAGTCGGCTAGTGGTGCGGCACTGCGACGAATCAGGACCAGTTTTTCCCGATGCTGTATTACCGCTAGTCCGACCGGTGTCGGGTTGCGATAGGCAACTAGCCCGCAGCCTGGGCATTGCTCGCGGTGCCTGTTATCAATTTTTACCGGCGCCAGAAGCGTTCCGCAATGACTGCAGTGCCTTGCTGTCACCCGATTTCAACTCGTAGTCTTACCGTATCGCCATCCTGCAGATTCAGTTCCTGTCTGACGGCAACCGGTGCCAGGACCTCAAACTTGTCGGCGGGATAGTCCGTGATATCGGGCAGTACGGCGGCAGCCTCTATGCGCTCGTTGATCAGCACTGCAAAGCACTTGGAGGCACAAAACCCCTGCGGTGGAACAATCGCAATTCCGGATGCTCGCTGGAGTCTGGAACGTGCTTCAGCCCATGCGCTACCGGTCAGGCTCAAATTGAGCGTGCCGGGATAAGGCGAGAACCCCAGTTTTTCTCGAAACTCTCGTTCAGCCCACTCCAGTTGGGTAAATCTCGCGCCTTCACCGAGTCCGCTGCACAGCCTTCCCTCGAGTTCGAAAGTCATTGATGTCACTGCGATGACTTCGCCTTCTCGCGTTCCTCGTTACCTGTCCAGCGCTTGAACAAATTGAGTTCAACATCAAGATTGAATTGATCGAGAGCCTTGTTCACCGACTGATCGATGATGTCTTCCAGTGTCTTGGGTCGGTGGTAAAACGCCGGCAGCGGCGGCACCAGTACCGCACCTGTTTCCGTGACCTGTGTCATCAAGCGCAGGTGACCCAGATGCAGCGGCGTTTCGCGAATCATCAGGACCAGACGGCGACGTTCTTTCAGCGTTACGTCGGCGGCGCGTATCAGCAGATTGGTGTTGAACGAGTTGGCCAGGGCCGAAAGCGTTTTGATCGAGCATGGCGCGATGACCATGCCGTCGTGCCTGAACGATCCGGAGGAAATGCAGGCGCCAACGTCATTGATGTCATGTACATAACTGGCCAGGTTCTTTACCGCATCGATTGTGTAGTCGGTTTCGTAAACGATGGTCCGCTTGGCCGAGTCCGACATTACCAGGTGTGTTTCCACGCCAGCCTGCTTCAGTACTTCCAGTATGCGCAAGCCATAGATGGCACCGCTTGCTCCGGAGATTCCGACTACTAGTTTCATTTTTCTTTCCTCGTTTGAGGGGGCATTTCGAGTGGGCGAGCGCATCGTTTAGCCCGAAGCAAACTCGAGTTCGGCCAACACGGCCCTGGCTTTGGCTGCGGCAGCAGCCGGGATGGTGATCTTATCGAACTCAGGGCCGCTGCCGCGTGTGGCATTCATTCCCATACGCGAGCCGACACCGCTGCCGACGCAGGAGGGATCGATCACATAGCCTTCCATGTCGGAGAGGATTACCGTGTCGCGGTCGGGTTGAAAGCGTGTCGCCAGCGCCCAGGCCACCTCGCGTGGATCGCGGATATCGACATCGTCATCGACCACCGTGACGATCTTCAGGCGCTTGTCCATGGAAAGTGCAAGATGTATCAGGCGCCGGGCGTCCGTTGGTTTGGCTTTGGCAAGGGCGATGACGGCGTTGAAGCCGCAGGTGCCGCTGGTCAGGTCGAGGTCGGCAACGCCGCTCATCTGGGTTTGCAACTGTCCCAGCAGTTCGGTGCCGGCCGCCAGCGACAGCAGGCTGTCGACGTCGGCAGTCCACGGGCACAGGGCCGGGTAGATGTAGTCGCGGCGATGGATGACCGCCGTGACCTCCACGACGGGGCTGATGTTGGAAAAATAGTAGCCGGTGTTTTCGCCAAACGGGCCTTCCTCTTCGCGTACACCCGGCAGTACGTGGCCCTCGATGATGATCTCGGCACGGGCCGGGACGTCAATGTCGACGGTTTCGCCACGGATCAGGTCGACCGGCGCGCCGCGCAACGCACCTGCCAGGTCCATCTTGTCGGGTCCCAGCGGCCCGGTCTTGACCACGGCGGCGATCAGTAGCGCCGGTTCAATGCCAAGGGCCACGGCAATTTCCAGCGGTCGACCGGCCGCTTCGGCGGCGGCGTGAAACGCGGATAGCGGTGGGTTGGCCAGCAGGATACCCATGCGCTTGCCGCCCTTGACCATCATGCGATGGATGCCCATGCCGCGGCGACCCGTCACGGGGTCGTGGCATAGCACCACGCCGGTGGTGATAAATGGTCCGCCATCGCCCTCATAGTGCGTCAGCACAGGGAGCAGGGCGGCGAGATCCTCCGGCGCCAGATGGCGTACTTCCTTGACCGGCGCGTCGTCGGTCTGACGCGGGGCGATGCCTTGTCGCGTGCGCTGCAGGTAGGTTGCTGCCAGTTCGGCTTCGGTAGTGTTCAGCGCCTTCGCCATACGCTTGCGGCTGGCGATCAGGTTGCCGATTACCCGGACATCCGGATAACCGGTCACGTTCTCGAACAGAACGGCGGGGCCGTTGCCCGGCATGGCGCGCAGCAGCGCGGCCATTTCGTGTTTTGGGTCGAATGCCTGTTTGACGCTCAGCAAGTCACTGCCAAGGTCGGCAAGGAAGGCACGCAGGTCGGGGTAGCTCATGTTCTCAAAAAGTCGGCGGTGGCGTTACGGCGCCACCGCCGCTTTTACTTCTCCGTGATTAAAGGTATTTTGCCGGCATGCGCTGGATTTCCTCGATCACCTTGATCGAGTACCTGGCCGGACTCAACTGGCCGCGACCCAGGCGAACCTGAAGCTGGTCGGCGAACTTGTCCAGCGTTGTCGACACCTGGGCCTTGACCCGCTTGTAGGTAAACTTCTGCTTACCCGGGTTTAGAGTGCGGATGCTGAGCTCGATATCCTTGCCTTCGGCCAGTTCCGACATATCCATCACAAAAACTTCCCATTGATTCATTGCATCGTCTCCTTATTTCACTTCGGGATAGCCGTAGGTTGTCCAGTTGGCCACTACCTTTTCCTGCACATCCTTGGGGTAGACATTCTTGAAACTGACCAGGGTCGGAATGTCATTGGTTTTGTCCCAGTCCACCGGCCACAGGCAGTCGAACAACACCTTGGAACCGATCGAGAATTTGCGATCGTGTGGCGTGGTGAAGGGGTAAAGCGGTGTGCCTGTGCAATTTTTGTAAACGTGTATGCCGTTAACCGGATGCATGCGCGTGCAGAAGGCGTGATAGACCTCGTCCCAGTTGTAGATGTCCGTCTGGTCGTCGACCACCATCACCATGTGAAACCAGGGCCCGAGCTTGCTGCCGAACGCCAGTTGGGCAATCTGCTGCGCGATGCCGGAATAGGCGGGCTTGACACCGACGATCATCATGTGGTGGGTCGAGCGCGGATGCATATACACGCCGGTGATCGGGATGCCCTGACTGCGCAGCAGCTTTTCCAGTTCCAGGCCGAGCGAGAATGAACGCAGCAACTGGCCTTCGTCCTGCGGCACGCCCATGTTGGAAATGGTCATGGTGGCGTTGTTGCGATAGGTGATGCAATCCACCCGGAAGGTCACGCGGAAATCGCGCGGGCTGGTGCGGTAGCCCGTGTATTCGCCGAAAGGGCCTTCCTCGACCTTGTAGTCGGGAAGGATCACGCCTTCAATGATGATTTCCGCATCGGCGGGAACCTCAAGATCGTTGGTCTCGCACTTCACCAGACGCGCAGGCTCACCCGAGAGCATGCCGACGAGTTCCGGTTCAGGAATCGGCGAGGGTGCGCAGGCTGCCATGGCCGCCAGCGGCGAGAGGCCGATGGCCGTGGCGAAGGGGGCGGCTTCGCCGCGGGGCAGGTAGTACTCGGAGAGCTGCTTGCCAAGGTCGGAGAAGGGAAACACAGCGCCCGACATGGTGCGTCCGTCGAACATCATCTGGCGGTACATGCCCCAGTTCACATCGCCGCGCACTGGGTGCTTGGTCACCACCGCATGCCAGGTACCCACATAGCGGCCACCGTCGCCGTCATGCACCAACGGCACTGGCAGCTTGCACAAGTCAACGTCCTTGCCC